>Ga0364893_10160_pt1 | contig 42206 bp, 37 predicted proteins | sample ExccelJu500001D3_FD_206943 | JGI IMG/M metagenome (GOLD analysis project Ga0364893, IMG submission 206943) | Enriched cells from Trout Bog Lake Hypolimnion, Wisconsin, USA - BchlTB.July16.5000.01.D3 | ecosystem: Environmental > Aquatic > Freshwater > Lake > Hypolimnion/Profundal zone | place: USA...
TACTGAGTTATTACAAACATGACTCTAAAAGCTGTCAAATTATTATTTCATTAGATTCGCTAACTTCTTAATCCGCCATAAAAGCTCTCATTTTTAGGTGGCGTAATAATCATAATAGTAGTAAATTCACTTTAAGTTCTGGAAACATTTATCTTTCAACCCAACGAATGACAGAATTGAAAAAACTTAACTAATCTACTAAATTAACAAAAGGTTTTGTTAGCATCATGTTCAATCATATTGAGAATTTAATAGAATCACTTATTTTTAGAAGCCGCTGGGTATTAGCACCTATGTATTTGGGTTTAGTAGGTGGGCTTGTTATATTAATGGTGAAATTTGCCCAAGAATTTATGCATATCGTTGTACATATTTTTAGTGCATCTGAGCAGGAGGTCGTCTTATCTCTTTTAGCTTTGGTCGACATGACATTAGTCGCTAATTTATTAATCATGGTTATTTTTAGTGGTTACGAAAACTTTGTTTCTAAAATAGACACTGCAGATAGTGAAGATAGACCAGAATGGATGGGTAAAGTGGATTTCTCAGGGCTTAAATTAAAGCTAATTGGTTCAATTGTTGCAATTTCCGCCATCGACTTACTTAAAGCATTTGTGCATCAAAGTACGCCTAATTCAGAGCATATCGCAAATGAACAAATGGCTTGGATGTTGGCCATTCATATGGCGTTTATAATTTCAGGTGTATTATTTGCGGTAATGGATTACATTGCCAGCAAAAGTAAAACACATTAACTGTAAACAACACCAAAAGAAGCATTATCAATTTATTAAAGTGTAGATTTAACTATTTCCATTCTTTTAAGTACAAGAAATAAAAAACTACCTAACGTCATTACTCCAGCTGCAATATAAAGCCCTGCGGTATAACCACCAAAAATAGCTGCTATTTTGGCAGTAATTGCTGGACCTATGATTTGTGCAACACCATAAGCAATTGTCATTTTCCCCATCATTTTAGCTGGCCGGGTTGGATAATATCTTCCTGCCATGCTAAGCACAAGACTGACGATTCCCATACAAGTACCACCAAATAGCAATGCACCAGTCAAAACTCCGACCAACCCACCTCCGATAATGGGAAGCAATATACCAAAAATCTGAATAACTGAGGCTATTATAAGTGAGTTTAATCCACCGATTCTGCGCGCAATTAAATCCCAAGCAATGCATGAAGGCATAGCAGCTAAGCCAATGACAAGAAATACCAAATTCCCTTTGCCTTCGAGACCTGGGATTGAATTCACGATTGCAACGATAAATGTCGCAGTAACCACGTATCCAAAACCCGCGCAAAAATAGGCTGCCATAAAAAGTCGTAGAAAAGCTTGACTAGGAGGGCAGTCCAACATGGACTTTCCGGACTTTGTCAAAATGCTTGGTTCTGGGTGTGGTAGCCATGTAAGTGCTGGGATGAGTAACAGTAATCCAATACCGGAAAATACCAACCACTGTTCGTTCCAACTTACCAAGGGGTTCATCAGAATGGCAAAAGCAGAGCAAACTACAATTCCTAAACCCACACCAGAAAAATGTATACCAAGTTCGCTGTGATGATTATGACGAATCAACCAATTTAGGATTAAACCACTACCAAACATTAAGCCCGCAGCGCTACTCAGGCCAGCAACAAATCGTGATATCGCCCATATAGTATAATTATTTGTAATCCCCATCATGACTGTACTAAGAACAGCAACGACCATGCCAATTCGGTAGAGACGATCTTTAACTACAACATCGTTAATTATTGTGGCTAGGAGTGCTCCGCATAAGTAGCCCGTGTAATTGATTGCTGCTAATAATCCTGCATATGCTAGCCCAAGACCAGCTTGCTCGTGCATTAATGGAAGGAGTGGAGTGTAAGTAAATCGAGCAATCCCCATTGCAAGGATTAAGCTAAAAATACCTGCGCAAAGAATTTTCATGCGCTGAAGTTGCTCACTTGGATAACGCAATTCAATTTTTTTAAGTAATCTGATAGTCACTAGTCCTATTCGTAAACATTGTTCCATTTAATTAAGTTTAATATAAACAACCATGTTTAGGCTATAAATCAAACTTTAGGCAATTAGACTGAAATAATTATTGTATTTAGGGATATAAGGTGTACTATTGAAAATTATAATCATTTTGAAAATATTATTTAAATGAAAACTTCCAGCATTATTCATTTTCAAGAGTCTCCCTTATCGGCAATGGATGCAAACATACTTGTCAACACTTATGGGAAAAAATTGACCTTATTGACTAAGAAGCAAAGAGTGGTATTTGATCTACTGAGTAGCGGGATGATGATCAAAGACATAGCAACGCATCTTCAACTTGCCGACATTACAGTTAAGGTTATAAAAGCGAGAATCATGGTGTTGTTAACTGCCAATACATTACAAGATTTGGCTATCATTGGTAAATGCATCCAATGTAAATTTATCAAAGATTAAAGTTAATAATTAGAAAATCTAATTATCTTTATTAACAATCAAAAGTATTATAGCGTTACAAGTGATATTTTTGACTATGCGCTCTAACGGCCTTCAACATAGTCGCTACATTTTCTGTAGGTGTTAGTTGAGTAATGCCATGTCCTAAATTGAATACATGACCCTGCCCATGGCCAAAGCTTTCTAACACTTTTACAACTTCTTTTTCAATAGCCTCTGGGGTTGAGAGTAAGATTGCAGGGTCTAGATTACCTTGCAATGCTACTTGCTTTCCAACACGCTTCCTTGCACTTCCAATATCCACCGTCCAATCTAAGCCTAATGCATCAGCACCAATTTCCGCCTGCGCCTCTAGCCACAAGCCACCACCCTTTGTAAACACCACGCTAGGTACAATCCTACCATCATTAGTTTTGGTTAAAGCAGAAACAATTTTTTGCATATAGTTAAGTGAGAACTCAATGTAGGCATCATGAGACAATGCGCCACCCCAAGAATCAAAAATCATTACCGCTTGGGCACCTGAAGCGATTTGAGCATTAAGATATTGAATCACTGTTTGTGCTGTGGTATCAAGGATATGATGAAGTAAATCAGGACGTGCATAAGCCATTTTTTTTATGGTTAGAAAGTCCGTTTTTCCTCTACCTTCAACCATATAAGTCGCTAAAGTCCAAGGACTTCCAGTAAAACCAATTAAAGGTAAGCGTCCGTTTAAAGTCTTACGAATCTGACTAACAGCATCAAATACATATTGCAACTTAGCCATATCTGGCACTACTAGCTTTTTAATGTCTGCTTCAAGTTGAAGCGTGCGTTCAAATTTTGGACCTTCGCCTTCTTCGAAATACAGACCCAAACCCATAGCATCGGGTACAGTCAAAATATCAGAGAACAAAATAGAAGCATCGAGTAAAGGATAACGATCCAAAGGCTGCATAGTCACTTCGGTTGCAAAATCGGAATTTTTACATAACTGTAAAAAGCTACCCGCATTTTTGCGGCTTTGCCTATACTCAGGCAAATAACGACCCGCTTGGCGCATCATCCAAACTGGCGTGTAGTCAGTTGGTTGGCGCATAAGCGCTTTTAAGAAGGTGTCATTTTTTAATAGATTCATATTCTTTGCTTAATAAAAAAAGGATGCCGCTTCTCTTGCATCCTCAAGTATTTAAATCTAGCTTCCGCTTTATTTAAGAAAAACTAGCGTGGAAGTGTAGATGCACCCATTAAAAATTCGTCGACTGCTCGCGCTGCTTGACGGCCTTCACGTATCGCCCATACAACCAATGACTGCCCGCGACGGATATCGCCAGCTGCAAATACTTTAGCTGATGAAGTGGCATAACTTTCGGTATTGGCTTTAGCATTTCCACGATGATCTTTCTCGACACCAAAAGCCTCAAGCAACTTTTGTACTGGAGAGACAAAACCCATAGCCAACAATACTAAATCTGCTTTAATGACGAACTCCGTGCCAGGCACTTCAAGCATTTTTCCATCTTTCCATTCAACCTTAGTGCCTTTTAATGCCACTAACTTGCCATCTTCACCAACAAATTCTTTAGTAGTAATCGACCAATCACGACTTGCCCCTTCTTCATGAGAACTTGATGTTCGCATTTTAAGTGGCCAATTTGGCCATACTAATTCTTTATTTTCTTTTTCTGGCGGTTGTGGCATTAATTCAAACTGTGTAATCGCTAATGCACCATGACGATTAGAGGTGCCAACGCAATCTGAGCCCGTATCACCACCACCGATGACTACTACATTTTTATTGGTCGCCAATACTTGATTTGGCATGTTATCGCCGGCCACCACTTTGTTTTGAGGTGTTAAAAAGTCCATAGCAAACATAACGCCATCTAAATTACGACCTGGCACATTTAAATCACGTGGTTGTTCTGCGCCGCCAGCCAAAACAACCGCATCAAACTCTGCCAAAATCTCATCCCCAGTTACATTTTGACCTACATGTTGATTGACACGGAACTCCACGCCTTCAGCCACCATTTGCGTCATACGCCTATCAATATGGGTTTTTTCCATTTTAAAATCTGGAATACCATAACGAAGTAATCCACCGATACGGTCATTTTTTTCCAAGACGACTACGGTATGCCCTACGCGCGCCAATTGTTGCGCTGTTGCCAAACCTGCTGGTCCCGATCCAACCACAGCCACTTTCTTTCCTGTTTTATGGCTAGAAATTTGTGGAGTTACCCAGTCATTTTCCCAAGCTTTATCAATAATCGCATGCTCAATTGACTTTATTCCTACCGCATCATCATTAATATTTAATGTACAAGCAGCTTCACATGGCGCCGGGCAAATTCGACCTGTAAACTCAGGGAAATTATTGGTAGAATGTAATACATCAATTGCAGCTCGCCAATCTTGCTTGTATACCAAGTCATTCCAGTCTGGAATAATATTATTGACTGGACATCCCGTCATACAGAAAGGAATACCGCAGTCCATGCAGCGCGCACCTTGCTGCCTAGATTGATCATCACTTAAATGTAAAACGAACTCCTTGTAATTTTTAACGCGATTTTGCACCGGCAAATTAGCCTCAGCCAAGCGTTCATATTCCAAAAATCCAGTTGCTTTTCCCATTATGCGGCTACCAATACTTTATCTTCAGCAAGTTCAATTAAGGCACGCTTATATTCGTTAGGCATCACTTTCACGAACTTTAAGCGCATATTATTCCAATCTGCAAGCAACGCCTTGGCGCGCTCACTACTAGTATATTTCACATGATTATTGATGAGTGCAAGCAAGGTCACTTCATCAGGTTGGTTTAAATGTTGTACAGTATTTTTTGCTACCATATCGCTTTGTTCAACTGATTCTAATGAGACCATTCCCATATTGCAACGTTTAGAAAATAAGCCGTCTTCATCATAAATATAGGCCACTCCACCACTCATACCGGCTGCAAAATTTTGTCCCGTTAAACCTAATACCACTACAGTACCACCGGTCATGTACTCACATCCATGGTTGCCAACGCCTTCAACTACGGCAGATGCTCCAGAATTTCTTACACAGAAACGCTCCCCAGCAACACCACTAAAGTAACTTTCACCAGTAGTTGCGCCGTACATTACGGTATTACCAACAATAATATTTTCATGCGACAGTCCGCGGAAATTACTTGGCGGCATGATCACAATACGCCCACCACATAAGCCTTTACCAACGTAATCATTCCCTTCCCCTGTCAGCGTAAAGCTAATACCTTGCGCTAAAAATGCCGCAAAACTTTGACCTGATGTTCCAGTAAAATTGATACAGATACTGTCATTTGGTAAGCCTACACTTCCGAAGCGTGTAGCTACTTGGTTTGACAACATAGTTCCTACAGTGCGATTGGTATTAGAAATCGGTAGGTCAATGACGACTTTTTGACCCTGCTCTAAAGCCGATTGGGCCAAAGCGATTAACTTATTATCCATCGCATGAGCTAAACCATGATCTTGCACATCATTATTTTTACGTGAAACATGAGCAGGCATCTCAGGAAGATGGAAAATCTTAGAAAAATCTAAACCACTTATTTTCCAATGATCAATGCCCGCTTGCATATCCAGTAAATCAACTCGTCCAATCAAATCATCGAATTTAGCTACACCGATACTAGCCATTAGCTCACGTACTTCTTCTGCTACAAAGAAGAAATAGTTCACCACATGCTCAGGCTGGCCAGTAAAACGTTTACGCAATTCAGGATCTTGGGTTGCCACGCCTACTGGACAGGTATTAAGATGACATTTACGCATCATAATGCAGCCTTCTACGACTAATGGCGCTGTTGCAAACCCAAATTCATCCGCACCCAACAATGCACCAACCACAACATCACGACCAGTCTTAATTTGGCCATCAACTTGAACCACTACGCGACCACGCAGCTGATTTAATACTAAAGTTTGCTGCGTTTCAGACAGTCCAAGTTCCCACGGCGTACCAGCATGTTTCACTGAAGAAATTGGAGAAGCTCCAGTACCTCCATCGTGACCAGCAATGACTATATGGTCAGACTTGGCTTTTGCAACACCAGCAGCGACAGTACCCACACCACTTTCAGACACTAATTTAACTGAAATAGAAGCTTTAGGATTGGCATTTTTTAGATCATGAATCAATTGTGCTAAGTCTTCAATCGAGTAAATATCATGATGTGGTGGTGGTGAAATTAAACCCACGCCTGGCACTGAAAAACGTAGCTTTGCGATGTATTCACTGACTTTATGACCAGGTAATTGACCGCCTTCACCAGGCTTGGCGCCCTGAGCCATTTTGATCTGAATTTGATCCGCAGAGGCCAAATACTCAGCGGTAACCCCGAATCGACCAGATGCAACTTGTTTAATCTTTGAACGCATCGAGTCACCCGATTTTAGCGGAATATCTTTAACAATCACATCTTCGCCAATTACCTTAGCCATACTGCTGTCTGAACTAAGCGTAATAAATCTCTTGGCATCTTCGCCGCCCTCACCCGTATTCGATTTGCCTCCTATACGGTTCATTGCAATTGCTAGCGTGGCATGTGCTTCTGTAGAAATTGAACCCAAAGACATTGCGCCTGTAGCAAAACGCTTAACGATTTCTTTAGCAGATTCTACTGAATCTAATGGAATAGCATTTCCAACGGATTTAATTTCAAACAACCCTCGAAGCGTCATATGACGACGTGATTGATCGTTAATTAACTTTGCATACTCTTTATAGGTGTCATACTGATTTGTTCGTGTTGCATGTTGCAGTTTTGCAATCGAATCAGGCGTCCACATATGCTCTTCGCCTCTGATACGAAATGCATATTCACCACCAGCTTCTAAACTGTTGGCTAACACTGGATCTTCACCAAAAGCAGTAGTATGCATACGGACGGCTTCTTCAGCCACTTGATCTAAGCTGATGCCTTCAATATTGGTGGTCGTACCAGTGAAGTATTTCTCAACAAACGCTGAGTTTAAACCGACAGCTTCAAAAATATGTGCACCGCAATAAGATTGGTAAGTTGAAATGCCCATTTTAGACATAACCTTATATAAGCCCTTACCAATAGCTTTTACAAACTTCTTAGCCCCTTCCTTACTGTCTTTAATACTTAAATGGCTAATAGTTTCAAAGGCTAACCATGGACAAACAGCCTCAGCACCATACCCTGCCAGCAAAGCGAAGTGATGTACTTCACGCGCTGAACCAGTATCAACAACTAAACCAGTGCTAGTTCGTAATCCAGTTTTAACCAAATGTAGATGGGTTGCAGAACAAGCGAGTAAAGCTGGAATCGCCAGACGCGACTCGCTCGCATTTCGATCTGACAATATAATAATATTAAAGCCATCTTGCACCGCTTTTTGCGCAGCATGAGCAATACTTGCAACAGCTGTTGCCATGCCAGCTTTACCTAAACTGGCAGCATAGGTAATATCCAACACCAAAGACTTATATTGGTTTTGGGTCAGTAGCGCAATTGCTTTTAATTGCTCCAACTCATCCAACATCAGCACCGGCTGGCTAGCTTCTAAGCGAAGTGCTGGCTCAGTTTCATCAACACCCAATAGATTAGGTTTTGGCCCAATAAAAGTAACTAGTGACATCACTAGCTCTTCACGAATAGGATCTATTGGCGGGTTAGTCACTTGCGCAAATAACTGTTTGAAATAGTTATAGATCAACTTAGGCTTAACTGACAACACAGGTAAAGCCGCATCATTACCCATTGAGCCTGATGCTTCTTCTCCGTTTTGCACCATAGGTAGCATAACAAACTTAATGTCTTCTTGCGTATAACCAAATGCTTGCTGAATATCTAATAAATCAACCTGAGGCATACTGGCTGCAATCTCAATGACACCACCAACTTTGGGCATATCACTTAGAAAGTAACGGGTTTTCTCTATCCACTGCTTGTAAGGCTTAGCGACTGCCAAAGCTTTTTTCACCTCAGCATCGTCAATAATTCTGCCTTGCTCCATGTCAATCAGCAACATTTTCCCTGGTTCTAAGCGCCACTTTTTGACAATTTTTTCTTGTGGAAAATTGAGAACGCCCATTTCTGAAGCCATCATTACTAAATCGTCATCAGTTACCAAGTAGCGTGCTGGGCGCAAGCCATTTCGGTCAAGAGTCGCACCTATCATCCGGCCATCCGTAAACGCTACTGCAGCTGGGCCATCCCATGGCTCCATGAGTGCAGCGTGGTACTCATAGAAAGCACGACGCTCTTCGTCCATTAGGGAATTTCCAGACCAAGCTTCAGGGATCAACATCATCATTGCGTGAGGCAAACTAAAGCCGCCGGCTACCAGCAATTCTAAGCAATTATCAAAACAGGCTGAATCTGACTGACCATCGACAATTAACGGCCATAGCTTTTCTAAATCTTCGCCCAATAAAGCAGAGCGCATAGTTGCATGGCGCGCCGCCATCCAATTGACATTACCTTGCACGGTATTGATTTCACCATTATGCGCAATCATGCGGAATGGATGTGCTAAATCCCAAGCTGGGAAAGTATTCGTTGAAAATCGCTGATGCACTAGCGCCAAAGCCGACACTACAGTTTCATCGTTTAAATCAAGGTAATAAACACCGACTTCATTAGCTAGTAACATACCTTTGTAGACAATAGTCCGCGAAGACAACGAAGGTATATAAAATGCAGCATTATCTTTTAAAATAAGCTTTGCCACTGCATGTTCGATGCGTTTACGAATTACGAATAATTTACGCTCAAATGCATCTTGATCTTTGTTAGTGCTTGCAATGAACACTTGGCGCATATTTGGTTCGGTATCACGAGCTGCTTGAGCGATATTGCTGTTGTTCACTGGCACTTTGCGCCAACCTAATAAAGTTTGGCCTTCTTCATGAATAATATCCTCGATTAACGATTCGACCAACTCACGACTGTTATCAGCTTGCGGTAAAAAAACATTACCCACAGCGTATTCACCAGCAACTGGCAATTGAATATTTAAATTTGCAGCCTCTTTACGCATAAACGCGTCTGGCATTTGCATCAATAAACCAGCACCGTCACCTAGCTTCGGATCATAACCAGTCGCACCTCGGTGAGTTAAATTAGTGAGTAACTGCAAGCCTTTTTGCACAATATCATGACTTTTCTTACCCTTGATATGCGCGACAAAGCCAACGCCACAAGCATCATGCTCATTCGATGGATTGTACAAGCCTTGCTTATTCGGTTTGCTTGGATTTGCAATGCCTAAGTCTGAGATGCCGAACTGATTTGACGCTGAATTTTCAAGCGCAGCTTGGATGTTTACCTGCGCAATTGGGTTACTTAACTCTGATGCCATATTATCTGATCACAAAACATTTAGCGGAATCAACGATTTTACCGTTAAATGTCTATGTGTTCAACAAGATAGAGTCCAAAGATTGAGTTTATTTTAATAGGGCGCGGAGAAATCCTAGCCGCCCAGAGGATCAACAGCAAACATTACACTTTCCTGGCCACTAGCAAGAATAATCCAGCAAGACTACAAGCCTAGGTCGAAGCCAATAGTTTGAACGCTTTCTTGGCGGCTGCAATGGTAAAAGCAATATCTTCATCGCTATGTGCAGCAGAAACAAAACCTGCCTCAAACGCAGATGGGCCCAAATAAATGCCGCTATTGAGCATGCTATGGAAGAACTTATTAAAATGCTCTTTATTCGATTGCATGATTTCATTAAAGCTAGTCGGACAGTGTTCACAGAAGTAAAGGCCAAACATTCCACCCACATTTTGAGCATTAAATATTATGCCAGCCTCTTTAGCAACTGCAATTAAACCATCGACCAGCTTTTTAGTTTGCAATGATAACTTAAGATGAAAATCAGGCGCTTGAATCAAAGCTAAGGTTTGTAATCCAGCCGTCACTGCGACTGGGTTACCTGATAAAGTACCGGCTTGATAAACCGCACCTAATGGCGCTAGACAGCTCATAATATCTTTACGGCCTCCAAATGCACCTACTGGTAAGCCTCCACCGATGACTTTACCCAAGGTAGTCATGTCTGGCTTGATGTCATAAAGTGCCTGAGCGCCTCCAAGGTGCACGCGAAATCCCGTCATCACTTCATCAAAGATTAATACCGCACCATGCCTGGAACATAATTCACGCAATGTTTGCAAAAACTCCATATGCGGTACTATTAGATTCATATTTCCCACTACAGGCTCAACAATAACGCAGGCAAGCTCGTCACCTACTTGTGCAAATAAGTCTTTTAAAACCTCTGAATTGTTATATTCCAAGGTTAAGGTATGCGCTGCCACTTCTGCTGGTACGCCAGCTGAACTTGGCTCACCAAAAGTAAGCAAACCAGAGCCAGCTTTGACCAAGAGAGCATCTGCATGACCGTGATAACAGCCTTCAAATTTCAGAATTTTGCTACGTCCAGTAAAGCCACGCGCCACCCGAATCGCACTCATGGTCGCTTCAGTACCACTACTCACCAAGCGGACTTGCTCCATGCTCGGCATGAGCTTATTTATCAGTTGCGCCATTTCCAGTTCAAGGCCAGTGGGTGCACCAAATGAAAGACTATTTTCTGCCACATCCTGCACAGCCTTAATCACCTGAGGATGGGCATGGCCTAGAATCATCGGGCCCCAAGAATTAATGTAATCAATATATTCTTTTCCATCGACATCCCACAACTTCGAACCCAAACCCTTTTTGAAAAAAATCGGCGTTCCACCTACGCTGCGAAAGGCACGTACTGGTGAATTAACACCACCCGGTATGAGTTGTTGAGATTTCTCGAATAGGCTTTGATTAAGTGAGGTCATGATCTAAATAGTTGTGAAAATTGTTTGGTCGTTGATTCTACGTCATCTACGTTAAAAATTGCATTAATCACGGCAATTGCATTGGCACCTGCTGATATAGCCATTGGCGCATTTTCAATCGTAATGCCGCCAATTGCAACGCTTGGGATATGTAAAGATTGCGCCTGTTTAAATAAATCCAAATTGGCAGATGGCGCATGCGGCTTAGTACTGGAAGGAAAACAGGCACCAAAAGCCACATAGTCTACTCCCGCATGAAGTGCGTTTTGCGCCAAGTCAATGCGGTTATAGCAGGAAACACCAAGAATTTTATTGGCACCTAATCTTGCACGCGCCACCACTAAATCCCCATCATCCACACCCAAATGAACCCCATCTGCATTCAATACTAAACAGAGTTTAATGGAGTCATTAATAATTAATGGCACTTGATGCTGTCGACAGATGACTAACAGTGCACGCGCTTGCTGGTACTGCAAAGCATCATTTGCAAGCTTATTACGGTATTGCACAATAGTCGCTCCACCTCTAATAGCGGCTTCCACAAGTGTACACAACAAAATTGTATCCGCTTCACTTGGGGTGATGGCATATACACCTCTAATCATCATGTGCAATCAACTAGTGAGTTTTAGCGGTATCTTCACCACCGTTGACTATTGCATCCTCTTCATCGCGTGCCCAAAACATACGGTCAGGAATAAATTGACCCATACCTGGCCTAAATCCATTTTTCAAGGTTTGCCAGGTATATTCCTGGGCTTCTAAAATAGCTTCTTCCATCGAAAGTCCATGTGCCATACAAGCTGCAATTGCACTAGTGAGCGTGCAACCTGATCCATGATAACTGCCAATCAAGCGTTCCCATTTGTATGCTTTAATTAATTTATTATCACCATACAAAGTATTGGTCACTTCAAGCGTGCGCTCATGGGTGCCAGTAATTAACACATATTCACTGCCCATCCCCAGTAAACGAGCTGCACATTCATCAAGTGAGGTCAGTGCAACTTCATCGACATCATCAGGGAAAGCAAAACGTCTCGCCTCTAAGCTATTTGGAGTAATTAATGTTGCTTGAGGAAACAAAAGTTCGACCATGGCATCCATCATGTCATCATTACTTAAATCATCACCACGACCTGACATTAAAATCGGATCAATAAGTAAAGGCACGTCGGGATAATCGGCCATGATTTCGGCAATGACCGTTATATTCTCTACCGACCCGAGCAGACCAAGCTTAAATGCCGACACTTGTACATCTTCTAAAATCGCTCGTGCTTGATCGTTTACCCAATCAGAATCCATCGCTAGCACACTATCAACGCCGCGCGTATCTTGTACAGTAATCGCTGTCACTACCGATAGAGGATGGCAACCTATGCTTGCAAAGGTCAAAATATCAGCCTGCAAACCAGCACCTCCACTAGGATCGGTACCTGCAAAAGTCATGACTGAAGGTGGTGCTTGATTATCCATTTTTTTACCGTAATTTTATAGTGTATTCACTGGAGCGGGTGACGGGAATCGAACCCGCGTATCGAGCTTGGGAAGCTAGCGTTCTGCCATTGAACTACACCCGCCACATTCACACATTATACCCCAATCATTTTGGCTTAATGGCTGGTATACGCAAAGAAGTTAGTATGGTTTTTAAAATTCCAGTGGGTTAACATCAATAGACCATCTGACTTTAGCAGCAATAGCCGTGCCTCTTAACTGAAGCACCAAACTTTTTAGTAACTTCTGCAAGGCTAGTCGCTGCTTTGCCTGCATCAATACGTGGCCCCGTTCCATACCCTTAAGTCGCTCCATTTGTGGTCGCACCGGATCGTATACAAGCACATCCTCACTAAGACCACGCGCAAGTGTGAATGCATGATTTAAAAACTGATGGGCCAATTTGTAGTCATTGGCTTCAGCCCTCAATAAAGCCGTAAAAACAAACGGAGGAAACTGCACCTGCTCACGTTCTTGCATTAGTGCATTAGCATAGGTCGCATAGTCCTGACTGCGCAAAGCATTAAACAATTCATGGTCAGGAAACTGGGTTTGAATAATAACCTGCCCTGCTTTATCGGCGCGCCCAGCACGACCGGCCACCTGCATTAGTTGTGCGAACAAACGCTCACTAGCTCGAAAATCTGGGCTATGTAAAGCGCTGTCAGTATCAATTATGCCGACCAAGGTTAAATTTGGAAAGTCATGTCCCTTTGCCAGCATTTGAGTGCCTACTAAAATATCAATTTCTTGCGCATGCACTTGCTCTAAAATTTTAACTAACGAATTTCTGGTGCCCGTACTATCACGATCAACTCTTGCTATACGCGCGCTGGGAAATAACTGCGTCAGGGTTTGCTCTAGGCGTTGCGTGCCTTGACCTGTCGGATGTAAATCGGCATTGCCGCAACTAGGACATTGACTAGGAATTTTTTGCTCGTAACCACAATGATGGCAACGTAGTTTTTTTTGCCCTAAATGCACCACCAACTTGCTACTGCATCGCATGCAAGGCGCAATCCAATGACAGGCCGAGCATAGTAAAACTGGCGAGTAGCCTCGACGGTTAATAAACAATAAACTTTGTTCTTTACGTTCTAACCGTAAACGCAATGCGTTAATTAACTGAGGTGTTAACCCCTGTTTTAAATGGATCTTGGTGGTATCTATACAATCAACCTGTGGCAACTTTGCCGCCGTCACCGCTCGCTGATTTAGGCTAAGTAAATTATATTTGTTAGCCTTGGTCGAAGTTACCGTTGCATTATGCCAACTTTCCAGTGCAGGTGTCGCCGACCCTAATACCACTGGAATATTTAGACGCTTAGCACGCATCAACGCGACATCACGTGCATGGTAACGCATACTATCTTGCTGCTTATAAGAACTATCATGCTCTTCATCAATAATAATCAGCTTGAGATTAGGGAGCGGGGTAAAGATAGAGAGGCGTGTGCCGATGATGATTTTCGCCTTACCCGACTGAGCTAATTGCCAGTGTTGTAAGCGCTCACTTTCACTCAAATTACTATGCAGAGTTACCAAGGCAAAGTTTGATAGCCGACTTCTAAATCGAGCTTCTAACTGTGGGGTTAAATTAATTTCTGGCACTAGCACTAACACCTGCGATTCACTATGCTGCAAAAAGTGTTGCATTAACCTCATATAAACTTCAGTTTTACCGCTACCAGTAATTCCATGTAATAACCAAGCAACAAAACCCGGTGGGGCTTGCAGGATACTAGACACTGCCTCTGCCTGATCCTCATTAAGTTCAGGTGCGAGCGTGGTCGGCAATCCTACAATACGCGGGGTTGCCTGAACCTGCTGACTACTGACCCATTCTAGTTGAACCAGTTGCTTTGCAGCGTTGCGTGCGCCGCTGGAAATGGTATCCAGTTCACTTTCTGTTAATAACTTTCCTGTTTTGAGTGCTTCAAAAACACGACGCAAGAGTGACTGTCGCTTTGGAATTTCCTCAAGATTAATACTTAAACCTAACGTTGTGAGCTGATACGCAAATTGCTTTCGCGATACAGCTGGCGCAATTTGCCGCAAACGTGCCGGCAATGCTGACAAAAGTGCCTGTCCAAATGGATACTGGTAATAGTCAGCACTAAATTGGATTAAGCTTAATATTTCATGGTTGAGAGGTTGCTCATTCGCAAATACTTGGCTAATAGGTTTTAATTTCTCAAAGGAAAATTCGCTCGTATCCGCAAGTGCCATCACGATGCCAATTTGACTTCGCCGACCAAATGGCACTAGCACGCGCTGTCCAACTTGCACGATTAGACCACCACTTAAATAATCAAATAAGCGATCTAAGGGCACATCTAATGCAACTTTAAATATAGCTTTCGGCAAGATGGTTTTAATTTTAATTAAAGGCTTACGCCTGATTATCTAGTGTTTAAAGAAAAAGTTACGGCAGTTAGGTTAAAATGTTGTTTTACAATTAAAAGATATAAATTTGCTTTGAAAGCACATCTTACCCAATTACTCGCCATTGCCGCAAAAAGTATTGCACCTAACATCGCCATTGTTAGTATTTTACTTGATCGACCCAAGTCAGCAGAACATGGAGATTTCTCCACTAATTTAGCCATGACTTTAGCCAAGCCACTAAAACAAAATCCACGCGCCATTGCAGCTCAGATTATCGCAGCGTTGCCAGCTAGTGACTTCATTGCCAAAACGGAAATTGCTGGTGCTGGATTTATCAACTTCTTTTTAAATGCGCAATCGAGGCAAATAGTTGTCAAAGATATTTTAACCCTCGGCGCACAATATGGCCGAAACAAACAGGGCCATGATGTTGAAGGTACCCCGCAAAAAGTACAAGTCGAGTTTGTTTCTGCTAACCCAACTGGACCACTTCATGTAGGGCACGGAAGAGGTGCGGCAGTTGGTGACTGCTTGGCCCGCCTACTTGATGCAAGTGGCTGGGATGTTACGCGTGAGTTCTATTACAACGATGCCGGAGCACAAATTGACAACCTGACCATTTCTGTATTGGCACGTTGCAAAGGCATTTCTACTCATCATGAAAGCTTTCCTGAAAATGGTTACCGCGGGGAATATATCAATGACATTGCCGCTGCCTATTTAAGCAAGCATACTGTTATTGCAGATGATATTGAGGTGACGGCTAGCGGTGATATTAACAATCTTGATTCTATACGCAGTTTTGCAGTGGCATATCTCCGGCATGAGCAAGATTTAGATTTAAAGGCTTTTCAGATTGAATTCGATGTTTTTTCTCTAGAAAGTGCGCTCTATAGTGAAGGCAAGGTAGAGAAAACTGTAGATGCCTTAATCGCTAGTGGCCATACTTTTGAACTAGACGAAGCACTGTGGCTAAGAACTACAGATTTTGGTGATGATAAAGACCGCGTTATGAGAAAGACGGATGGTGGCTATACTTATTTTGTACCCGATGTAGCCTACCACGCGGACAAATGGAAGCGTGGTTTTGTTCGTGTGATTAATGAGCAGGGTGCGGATCACCATAGCACCATCACACGTGTGCGAGCAGGCTTACAAGCACTTGGGGTTGGCATACCAGTCAATTGGCCAGATTATGTGCTGCATCAAATGGTTACTGTAATGCGTGGCGGGGAAGAAGTTAAATTGTCAAAACGTGCTGGAAGCTATGTAACGTTGCGCGACTTGATAGAAGAAGTCGGTGTAGATGCAACACGTTATTTCTTAGCCGCGCGCCGTGCTGATTCACAATTAGTGTTTGATATCGACTTGGCCCGCGCACAAACCAATGACAACCCTGTGTTTTACATTCAATATGCTCACGCACGAATTTGCAGTGTGCTTAGTCAATGGCTAACTTTAGGCAACGGTGTGCTAGGGCAGTTAGTTAATGCAGATTTAAGTCCGTTAACTACTTCACATGAGGTTGCATTAATGCAGCGTTTGAGTGAATATCCTGAAACTATTGAAAATGCTGCTACGGAACTTGCTCCACATGTGGTTGCCAATTACTTGAAAGAATTGGCCAGCGACTTACACAGCTATTACAATGAATATAAATTCTTAATTGATGATGAAGCAGTTAAACTAGCGCGCTTGAGCTTAATCAGTGCCACCCAGCAAGTACTTAAAAATGGGCTAGGTCTACTTGGCGTTGCCGCCAAAGAAAGGATGTAAGGATTAAATGACGATGAGTATAGATTACAAACCAAATCGCGAGAGCCGCAAAACACCTAAAGCCGGCAACCCATTAATAACAGGCTTGTTAATCGGTTTTTTACTAGGTGTCGCAGCTTCATTATCTGTTGTGATGTTTATTAAAGGGGGAACGAGCCCATTTACACATCAAGCTACTACTGATAATTCTGTTCCGGATAAAATAAAAGATAAAGCATCAGCTCAAGCTGATGTTAGTACGAGTGCTGAAAATACAAAGTCTGGAGGCACTTCGATACCTAATGTCGAAGAAAAAACGCGCTTTGATTTTTATAATATATTGCCTGGTAGCGAGAGTAAAGTTTCGCCAGAAGAAGAGAGTAGACTCAAAGAAAGTGTGCAACAAGCCGCGGTGCAACAGAGTTACTTTCTTCAAGTGGGTGCTTATCAAACCGATGAAGAGGCAGACAATATTAAGGCAAAATTGGCTCTTCAAGGTTTTGAGGCTCTAGTCCAAACTGCAACTATTCCAGACAAGGGAGTCTGGCATCGCGTTCGAGTAGGCCCATTAAAAGACTTAGAGCAGATCAATAAGACCAAGAAAGATTTACTTAACAACGGCTTTAAAGCGGATTTAATTAAAGTAAATAACGAAAACCAATAATGATTTTTCTAGTCGTTAATAATAGGATTAATCAGAAAAATTTAGACTGATAAGTAAAGATTCAAGCACGGCAAACCGATATCAACCCTGTTAAAAAGCCATTTATAAGGAAAGTGAAATGAAGAAGTTACTAAGTGCCTTAATGTTATTAGCCTCGTTTAATGTATTAGCAGCTGACCCGCAAATTGGGACTGACTTTGATAAAACAACACAAAACATCGCGTCCGACACCCCCAACAAAATAGAAATCACCGAAGTGTTTTGGTACGGTTGCATCCATTGCTACCTAATGGATCCTATCCTATCTGCTTGGGTAAAAAAATTACCGGCTGATGTAGTATTTAAACGCGTACCTGGTTTACCACGTCCTGAATGGGCGCCTATGGCAAAAGCATATTACGCCATGGAAGATTTAAAGCTTATTGAAAAATTACACACACCTTTGTTTGATGCGATACATAAACAAAAAGTATTAAACCCGACCGACGAATCAGCAGCCATTGATTGGATTAGCAAGCAAAGTGGTCTAGATAGAAAAAAAGTAGATGAATCTTTTAAATCATTTTCAATGAATACTAGACTTAATCGTGCTGCACAAGTTTTTCGCGCTTCAGGCGCTACCGGTGTTCCTACAATTATTATTAATGGTCAATACATTACCTCTAGCACCATGGCCGGCGGTAATGATCAAGCATTGAAAGTGGCGGACTATTTAATCGCTAATGTTCGCTCAGCAAGGGCAGCCGCTAAAAAATAACTGCTCCTTAGCTAAGTACTTAGCATATTACAAGTTATTAACTTTTTAGTAATAACGGGTTTTTTATGCTTGAAACTCAATTCAACCCGTCTCAGCGAGAATCCCCTTGCTTTAGCCATGGGGAGGTTTAGAAAGAAGAGTGGCTTTGAGAGGCTATACTTATGAAAGTTTTTATTACTGGTGCTTCTAGCGGTGTAGGTGCTGCATTAGCAACAGAGTATGCAAAACGTTATCCTGGCTCAAGAACATTTATAGGATTAGCATCCAGAAGTAGTGAGCGCTTACAAGAACTTAAGAATCGCCTACAAATTACTTATAAAGTTCAATGCGCCATCTATCCATTAGATGTGCGTGATAGCACTGCATTAAGTAATGCTGCCAAAGATTTTATACTTCAATCTGGCGCACCTGACGTTGTGATCGCAAGCGCAGGCGTAAGCCGTGGCACGCTTACGGAATTATTCGAGGACAATGCTGCATTCCAAGCCGTGCTAGATATTAATCTCATGGGTATGGTGAATACTTTTCGACCTTTTATTAGCGCAATGCGAAATAATCCAATTCAGCAATGTCGCGGACAGTTAGTGGGAATTGCTAGCGTTGCCGGCATTCGCGGCTTACCGGGCGCGGGGGCTTATAGTGCTAGTAAAGCTGCGGTGATTGCCTACTTAGAAAGTTTGCGCGTAGAAATGGCTGCTTCTAAAATTTTCGTTACTACGATTGCCCCTGGTTATATTCGCACACCAATGACCAATGTGAATCAATATAAAATGCCTTTCTTGTTGGATGCAGATGTGGCTGCAAAAAGTTTTGTTACTGCCATTGAACATAAGCGCCGCTTTGTAGTAATCCCTTGGCAAATGGGCTTGCTGGCAAGAATAATGCGTTTTATACCCCCTATAGCATGGGATTTTGCTATGAAAAAAACGCCCTATAAAAAGCGCCTTTATTGGGATTGGTTATAACAATTATCTACTATAACTTGTACCTACAAATTTTGTTAACGACTAATGGGTTTGTAGCGTAAGCGTTTTGGTTTTGCACCTTCTTCACCCAATCTTTTACGCTTATCAGCTTCATATTCTTGATAATTTCCGTTAAAAAAGGTCCATTGTGAATCACCTTCCGCTGCGAGGATGTGTGTAGCAATCCTATCCAAGAACCAGCGATCGTGTGAAATCACTAATACACAACCTGCAAATTCAAGCAACGCATCTTCTAGTGCACGCAAAGTTTCAATGTCGAGATCATTAGAAGGTTCATCGAGCAGCAACACATTAGCACCAGAAATCAAAGTTTTAGCTAAATGTAAACGACCTCGTTCACCGCCAGAAAGATTACCAACAATCTTTTGCTGGTCACCACCCTTAAAGTTAAATCGTCCAATATAAGCACGTGATGGTGTTTCGTAACGACCCACTGTTAAAATATCTGAGCCTCCAGAAATTTCATCAAACACTGTTTTACTATCGCTCAGCGCATCACGACTTTGATCTACATATGCCAATTGCACTGTAGATCCTATCTTCACTTCGCCGCTATCAGGTTGTTCTTTGCCAGTAATTAGTTTAAAAAGAGTGGATTTACCAGCTCCATTAGGTCCAATAATGCCCACTATCGCACCCGCTGGAACACTAAAACTTAAATTATCAATTAGCAACCGGTCCTTAAATGCTTTACTCACACCGTTAAATTCGATGACTTGATCGCCTAAACGTTCACCTGCAGGTATAAATATCTCTTGTGTTTCATTCCGTTTTTGGTATTCAGCACTTGCCAACTCCTCATAACGAGCGATACGTGACTTGCTCTTAGCTTGGCGTGCTTTAGGATTTTGCCTCACCCATTCCAGCTCGGTATTTAGTGCTTTGCGGCGCGATGATTCCTGTGATTCTTCAAGTGCTAAGCGTGCTTGTTTCTGATCTAACCAACTGGAGTAATTCCCTTTCCACGGAATACCATGACCACGATCCAACTCTAAAATCCATTCTGCTGCATTATCTAAAAAGTAACGATCATGGGTAACGGCCACTACAGTGCCAGGGAAGCGAACTAAATACTGCTCTAACCACTCAACAGATTCGGCATCCAAGTGATTGGTTGGCTCATCTAGTAATAACATATCGGGCTTAGATAGCAGCAATTTACATAACGCAACACGACGTTTCTCACCACCAGAAAGAGGGCCTATTTTTGCATCCCACGGTGGCAAGCGAAGGGCATCTGCGGCAATGTCTAACTGTGTGGTTAAATCAGCACCACTAGCCGCAATAATATTTTCATATTTAGCCTGTTCTTCAGCAAGCTTATCAAAGTCTGCATCTGGCTCAGCATAAGCAGCATACACTGCTTCTAATTTTGCTTGCGCCTGCATGACCTCTCCCATACCAGACTCTACTTCTTCTCGTACTGTTTTCTCAGGATCTAACTGGGGTTCTTGCGGCAAATATCCAATGGCTACATTAGGTTGATGTTGTACTTCACCTTCATACTCTTTATCTACGCCAGCCATAATGCGAAGTACTGTCGATTTACCAGAGCCATTCAAACCAAGCAAACCAATTTTGGCACCAGGGAAAAAAGATAAGGAAATATCTTTTATGATAGTTTTTTTCGGTGGGACGATTTTGCTCACGCGGAGCATAGACATTACATATTGAGCCATAATAAATATTTACGCATTTAAAGAATGAAAGCTTAACAGAAAGCTGGCTATGCTGCTTGCGGCTTATTCAGCTGGCAACGTAAAATAAGGTAGCCACAATGTTTGCTATAATGCGTGCCATAACAACGAATAATTTACAATTATCAAAGAAAATCATCTGTGCAAACCATCGAATTTAAAATTAAAACCGAATTTGTACCACTCTGCGACTTACTTAAGCTGGTTGGACTAGCGGATAGCGGTGGTCGTGGAAAGTCTATGGTGGCTGAGGGCTTAGTCATTGTGGATGACTATATTGAGTATCGTAAAACCGCCAAAATACGGGCAGGGCAGGTGGTCTGCTGCGAAGGCACTCGTATTCATATAATATCAAGTAATGGTGCAATTTCCGATGGCAATTAAATCAACCATCTATAAAGTCGACCTACAAATAGCCGATATGGATCGTAATTATTATGGTCAACACAGTCTAACCCTAGCTAAACACCCCTCAGAGACTGATGAGCGCTTAATGGTGAGATTGATTGCCTTTTCACTTTATGCCGATGAGTATCTAGTTTTTGGTAAAGGGTTAAGCGATGATGAGGAGCCTGATCTATGGCATAAAGATCTTACAGGCGCAATTGAATTGTGGATTGACGTAGGCTTGCCGACGGAAAGAGATATTCGCAAAGCTTGCGGTAGATCTAAAAATGTAGTGGTTATATTATACGGTGGCAGAACTGCTGATATGTGGTGGGCACAAAACAGTAAAGCCCTTCTAAAAAATAACAACCTGACTATTCTTAACTTACCAGATACTAAAGAGCTTACTAAAACGGCAGAACGCGGGCTCAATATGAGTTGCACCATACAGGATGGTCAAATTCTAGTGAGTCACGAAACTGGCAGTTTTGATATCAGTCCAGTGACGCTTAAAGAATAAAACTATAGGGGTTATGTGTTTTGTATAAAATTAAAAAGATTTCTATTCCACAGTGACTGATTTAGCCAAATTCCTTGGCTTATCAACATCTGTGCCTTTTAATAGCGCAACGTGGTAGGCAAGAAGCTGGACAGTAATAGTATGTAAAATAGGTGATAGAACGCCTACATGTCTTGGTGTACGTATTACGTTTACACCTTCGGACTCCATAAAGTGACTATCGCTATCGGCAAATACAAAAAGCTCACCACCTCGTGCGCGTACTTCCTGCATATTCGATTTTACTTTTTCAAGTAATACATCATTCGGAGCAATGACAACCACTGGCATCTCATTATCAACTAAAGCCAATGGTCCATGCTTTAGCTCTCCAGCTGGATAGGCCTCGGCATGAATATATGAAATCTCTTTAAGCTTAAGCGCACCCTCTAATGCAATTGGGTAGTGTATTCCACGCCCTAAGAACAATGCATGATGTTTATTTGCAAAACGTTTTGCCCACTCTCGAATTTGTGGCTCCAAATTAAGCGCACGCTGAACGCTTCCTGCCAGTTCTCGTAATGCATTTAAATGAGAACGTTCCTCCCCTTTAGATAATAGGCCTCGTTTTTTGGCCAAGGTCGCTGCCAAAGTAAATAAAGCCACTAGTTGCGTAGTGAAAGCCTTGGTTGAAGCTACACCGATTTCTGGTCCTGCCCTTGTATACAATACTAATTTAGATGCTCTTGGTATAGCGCTTTCTTGTACATTACATATACTAAGAGTTAGGTTCTGACCTAAGGATATTGCGTGCTTTAAGGCTTCCATCGTATCTAAGGTTTCACCAGACTGGGAGATAGTCACAATTAACTGTCGAGGATTTGGCACCGAGTCGCGATAGCGATATTCGCTTGCAATTTCTACGCTGGTCGGAAGTTTGGCTATGCTTTCTAACCAGTATTTGGCTGTTAAAGCAGCATAATAACTGGTGCCTGCCGCTAGAATTAATATACTATCAACTTCATCAAAGACTTCGTTTGCATCAATACCAAATAAAGTAGGTGAAAAGGTATTTTCGTCTATTAGTGCCTCAATTGTGTCAGTTAAAGCACGTGGTTGTTCATGAATTTCTTTCTGCATAAAATGTGCATATGGACCTAGCTCCATGCTCGCCAATGACACGTCGCTTAAGTGGATTTTACGTGTCACTTTTAAGCCATCTTTGCCATAAATACTGACACCATCTCGTCGTACTTCTGCAACATCACCATCTTCTAGATATATTACTTTACGTGTGACTGACAACACGGCTGACACATCAGAAGCGATGAAATTTTCTCCATCTCCTAGGCCAATTAGTAATGGGCAACCTAAACGTGCAGTGATCATTGTATCCTTCTCTTTGACTGAAATCACACTGATTGCAAATGCACCCGTTAACTCAGTGACCGCTTTTTGGGTTGCGGCAAGTAAAGCTAGACCTTGGTTGTGGTAGTAATGAATCAAATGTGCAATTACTTCAGTATCCGTCTGTGAAGTAAATTCATAGCCTAAGGCTTCTAATCGTTCACGTTGCTCGTCATGGTTTTCAATGATGCCATTATGTACTACGGCAATTTCATCTTTTGACACATGAGGATGTGCGTTGCTTTCGGTAACACCTCCATGGGTAGCCCAACGTGTATGCCCGATACCCACCTGACCATTAAGATTGATATCGTTGGCTTTATCTGTCATGGCCGCAACGCGTCCTACGGCTCTAACGCGTTCAATACCACTGGCATTTAATACAGCAATACCAGCTGAATCGTAGCCACGATACTCGAGACGGCTAAGACCATCAATTAACGTTGAAACTACATTTCTATTTGCAACCGCACCGACAATTCCACACATAAATTTGGGTCTTTCTTGGTTATTTCGTTATTTTGTTTGGGCGCTTCCACGCGGCAATAGATTTTTGTTCTTTAGCGCGGCAAAACGTCAGTTGATCTGCTGGAGCATCACGCGTAATAGTTGAACCGGCCGCAATAGTTGCACCACGACCTATTGTTATTGGTGCCACCAACTGAGAATCAGAACCGATAAAGACATCATCTTCGATAATTGTTCTAAATTTATTCGCCCCATCGTAGTTACAAGTAATCGTACCTGCTCCAATATTGACGTTTTTACCAATAGTAGTATCACCAACATAACTTAAATGATTAATTTTGCTACCAACATTTACTTGAGTATTTTTTAATTCAACAAAGTTACCTACCTGCGCTTCAGCAGCTAATACCGTGCCTGGACGCAATCGCGCATAAGGTCCAACGCGGCAATCTTCATCTATCTTCACATCATCTATGTGAGAATAGGGTGCAATAAGGGTTCTCTTACCTATTTTGGAATTGTTAATGACACAGTTAGCACCAATTTTAACGTTATCCTCCAGATAAACATCCCCTTCAAACACACAATTCACGTCAATCTCTACATCACGTCCACAATATAAAGTGCCCCGCACATCGATTCTCGAAGCATCTTTAAGGCTTACACCTTGATCTAATAATTTTAATGCGATTCGCGCTTGATAGACTCGTTCTATTTGTGACAAATCTTTTTTTGAGTTAATCCCAGTTACCGACCATTCGTCTTTGGTTATTTCAGCAACTACTCCCACATTTTGCTCTTCTGCAATTCTCACAATATCTGTTAAGTAATATTCACCTTGCGCATTATTATTATTTATTTGCGCTAACCAGCCCTTAAGATAGCCGTTAGGTAAAGCCATAATGCCTGTATTGACCTCAGTAATTTCCCGTTGCAAGAGGCTTGCATCTTTATGTTCAATAATTGCATATATTCTACTTTTAGAGTCTCGAATGATTCGCCCATAGCCACTAGGGTCAGTTTTATTAAAAGTAAGGATAGCAAGTCTCGAACTAGCTAAGGATACTAGTTTCTTGCAGACTTCTGCATCGACTAATGGTACATCGCCCAACAGAATTAGTGTGCAAGCATCATTATCCAAATGGGAGATTGCCTGCTGAACAGCATGTCCTGTCCCCTTTTGTTGCGGTTGGTCTACCCAGATAATTTCTTCATCATTGATTGTTGTTCGAACTTCCTGTCCGCCGTATCCATAAACCACGACTATTTTCTGTGCGCCAAGATTTTTAGCACAATCAATCACATGACCTAAGATAGATTTACCCCCTACTTTATGCAATACCTTTGGCATATCGGAGTGCATACGTGTACCCTTACCTGCGGCTAGGATGACAATATTTAATTTATTCATTAATTTGTATATTTTGAAGTTGAATTGTTAATTAAAGTATAACAAAAAAGGCAGCCTAAGCTGCCTTTTTGCTTTGTTTATGCCACACCAAGATTTAATGAGTATTCTTACGTAAACGCTCAATGGCTTGAATTTGTGCAAGCGCTTCCGATAGTTCAGCTTGTGCTTTTGCGTAGTCCATATTAGAAGATTTATTTTGCATCGCTTCCATTGCAGCTTCTTTTGCTGCAATGGCTTTCGTTTCATCTAAATCATGTCCACGAATCGCTGTATCAGCCAGAACAGTGATCAAACCTGGCTGCACTTCTAGTAATCCTCCTGAAATAAAAATTAATGTCTCTTCTTTATTATCAGCAAGCTTAATTCGTAAAGCACCAGGCTTGATTGTAGTTACCATAGGTGCATGATGTGGATAAATACCCACTTCACCTGCACTGGCAGGCGCTACAACGAACTCGGCTTCGCCAGAGAATATTGAAGCTTCTGCGCTTACTACATCGATATGAACTGTATTTACCATCTTTTTTCCTTAAACATTTAACTAATAAATAAACTTAAATGATTATTAACTAGTTTAGTGTTTTTGCTTTTTCTACCGCTTCTTCAATACCACCGACCATGTAAAATGCTTGCTCTGGTAAGTGATCATATTCCCCAGCTACAATTGCTTTAAAACCTTTAATTGTTTCTTTTAGCGGAACATATTTACCTGGCGCACCCGTAAATACTTCAGCTACATGGAATGGTTGCGACAAGAATCGCTGGATTTTACGTGCACGTCCAACAGCTAATTTATCCTCAGGTGATAACTCATCCATACCCAAAATAGCAATAATGTCACGAAGTTCTTTATACCGCTGCAAAGTGACTTGTACTGATCGTGCAACGTTATAATGCTCTTCACCAACCACTAATGGATCTAATTGGCGTGAAGTTGAATCCAATGGATCAACTGCCGGGTAAATACCGAGTGACGCAATGTCACGAGACAATACGACTGTTGAATCCAAATGTTGGAAAGTCGTAGCTGGTGATGGGTCAGTTAAGTCATCAGCTGGAACGTAAACTGCTTGAATAGAAGTAATTGATCCAGCTTTAGTAGAAGTAATACGTTCTTGTAAGCGACCCATTTCATCTGCCAATGTTGGCTGGTACCCTACAGCTGAAGGCATACGGCCTAAAAGAGCAGATACTTCAGTACCGGCTAAAGTATAGCGATAAATATTGTCAACAAAGAACAACACATCACGCCCTTCATCACGGAATTTTTCTGCCATAGTTAGGCCAGAAAGAGCAACACGTAAACGGTTACCTGGTGGTTCGTTCATTTGACCAAAAACCATCGCTACTTTCGACTCCTTCATGTTATCCAGTTTGATAACACCTGCTTCTGCCATTTCATGGTAAAAGTCATTACCTTCACGGGTACGCTCACCAACACCAGCAAATACTGATAATCCTGAGTGCTGTTTAGCAATGTTGTTAATTAATTCAAGCATGTTAACTGTTTTACCTACACCAGCACCGCCGAACAAACCAACTTTACCTCCTTTAGCAAAAGGACAAACAAGATCAATTACTTTAATACCAGTTTCTAGCAAGTCAACTGATGGAGATAATTCTTCAAAAGTTGGTGCTTTTTGGTGAATTGCACGACGCTCATCACATTCAATAGGGCCGGCTTCATCAATTGGGCGACCTAGCACATCCATAATTCTACCTAAGGTTCCAACACCAACTGGAACCGTAATTTGGCTCCCTGTTGATTTAAACATTGCACCACGTGAAAGACCATCAGATGATCCCATTGCAATAGTACGAACAATTCCATCTCCTAATTGTTGTTGTACTTCGAGCGTTAGGCCTTCTTCACCTTTGCTTGATGCATCATCAATAATTAAGGCTTCAAACACGTGAGGCATTTGATCGCGTGGAAACTCAACATCGACCACTGCTCCAATAATCTGAACTACTCTACCAATTTTAGCTGTACTCATTTTTTATATCCTATTCAAACTAATCTGTTGAATGTTAATTAAATTCTTTTTAGGTACTGCTTGACCTAGAAACCGTAAAACCTAGGCTACTGCGGCTGCACCACCGACAATCTCTGAAATTTCTTTGGTAATCGCAGCTTGACGTGCTTTGTTATAAATCAGTTTTAAATCACCGATTACTTCTTTAGCATTATCAGATGCTGATTTCATAGCTACCATACGAGATGATTGCTCTGATGCCATGTTTTCTGCCACAGCGTTGTAAACCAATGATTCAACATAGCGCATCATCAATTGATCAACTACCGGTTTAGCTTCTGGCTCATAAATATAGTCCCAGTGTCCTTTTGGACTGCCTAATTGCTCTCCACTAAGAGGCAACAACTGCTGCATTACAGGCTCTTGCTTCATGGTATTAATAAATCGTGTGTAGCAAATGTGTAGCTGATCAATCTCACCATCTGTATAAGCATCCAACATTACTTTGATAGTTCCGATCAAGGATTCTAAATGTGGCACATCACCTAAACCTATAATGTGAGATTTTAGATTCGCACCGACACGATTCATAAAGCCGAAACCTTTATTACCGATTGCGCTTACGGTTACCGCTTTGCCATCTGCTTCCCATGTTTTCATCTGATTAACAGACAAACGCAACATGTTGGTGTTTAAACCTCCACATAAACCTTTATCTGAACTTATCACAATCAAACCTATTTTCTTAACCGTTTCACGTTTAATTAAATAGGGGTGCTTATACTCAACTTGAGCAAATGAGAGATGGGCAGCAACATTACGGATTTTTTCAGCATATGGGCGTGAGGCTCGCATTCTATCTTGCGCTTTACGCATTTTTGATGCCGCCACCATCTCCATAGCTTTAGTGATCTTACGTGTGTTTTCTACACTTTTGATCTTGGTTCTAATCTCTTTACTACCAGCCATTTTATTATCCTAAATAGTAGGTTTAGTAAGCGTTAGTAGCTTTGAAGTCTTGAATAGCCGCTTCAACCGCTTTTTCATTATCGCCAGCTAAGTCTTTACTTGATTCAATACCATCCATGAGCTTCTTGTATTTTGAGCTCATGAAACCATGTAATGCATTTTCAAATGCCAATACTTTATTGGTTGGAACATCATCAAAGTATCCCTTATTGGCAGCTAACAATGTAATTGCCATATCAGATACGCTAAGTGGAGCATATTGCGCTTGCTTCATCAACTCAGTGAACATGCGACCCCGGTCTAGTTGTTTACGTGTAGCTTCATCTAAATCAGACGCAAATTGAGCAAATGCAGCTAGTTCACGGTATTGAGCTAACGCCAAACGTACACCACCACCTAGCTTTTTAATTACTTTAGTTTGAGCAGCTCCACCCACGCGAGATACTGAAATTCCTGCATTAATGGCTGGACGAATCCCGGCATTAAATAAGTCTGTTTCTAAGAAAATTTGACCGTCAGTAATGGAAATTACATTTGTTGGCACGAAGGCAGAAACATCGCCAGCAGCCGTTTCAATAACTGGTAACGCTGTTAAAGAGCCTGTTTTACCTTTTACAGCACCGTTAGTGAATTTTTCTACATAATCTTCGTTTACGCGAGCAGCACGCTCAAGCAAGCGTGAGTGAATATAAAAAACATCACCCGGGTAAGCTTCACGACCTGGTGGACGGCGTAATAGCAATGAAATTTGTCGGTATGCAATCGCTTGTTTAGTTAAGTCATCATAAACAATTAAAGCATCTTCACCGCGATCACGGAAGTATTCACCCATAGTACAACCTGCGTATGGTGCTAAGAATTGTAAAGCTGCTGAATCAGATGCTGTTGCTGCAACCACAATGGTATAAGCCATCGCACCGTTTTCTTCTAACTTACGCACCACGTTAGCAACTGTAGAGGCCTTTTGACCGATAGCCACATAGATACAGGTCATGTTTTGACCTTTTTGATTGATGATGGCATCAATAGCAACTGCAGTTTTACCAGTTTGACGATCACCAATAATTAATTCACGTTGACCACGACCTACTGGGACCATAGAGTCAACTGATTTTAAGCCAGTTTGTACTGGTTGTGACACCGATTTACGTGCAATAACGCCTGGTGCTACTTTTTCAATTTTATCAGTCATTTTAGCGTTAACTGGACCTTTGCCGTCGATTGGCTGGCCTAACGCATTCACAACACGACCTATTAATTCTGGGCCAACAGGCACTTCAAGAATACGTCCAGTACATTTACAAACGTCTCCTTCAGTAATGTGCTCGTAATCACCTAAAACAACAGCTCCAACTGAATCTCGTTCTAAGTTAAGTGCTAGGCCAAATGTATTGCCTGGGAATTCGATCATTTCACCGGCCATTACGTTTGAAAGGCCATGAATACGAACAATACCATCGGTCACTGATATAACTGTACCTTGGGTTCGCGCTTCAGCACTTGTCGAAAAATTTTCTAATCTGCTTTTAATCAGTTCACTAATTTCTGATGTAGATAACTGCATTATGACTCCTAAGTTTTTGTACCTTACCTATCTTTTAGGTTAAAGATTGTTGCGCTTAATTAAGCGCTTAACCATTAAGCTGAAAGTGCGTAGGCTAAATTTTGTAACTGACCTTTGACCGATGCGTCTATCACGGTATCACCAACGATAATTTTGATGCCGCCAATAAGTTCTGCATCTACAGAAACACTAGCTTCAACCTTTTTACCAAACTTTATTTCTAGACGTTTAACTAAATCTTTAATCTCTGCCACGCTAGGTTTTGCCGCTGCAATAATTTGCGCATCAAGAACACCTTCATCTTGAGCTTTTAACTCTTCAAATGCCGCAGCAATGGCAGGCAAGATTATCATGCGGTTATATTCTATTAACACTCTAATCAGGTTTTGTCCTTGCTCATTTAGCTTGTCGCCGCATATAGCCAAAAAAGTGGTCTGCAATGTACTGCTCAAAACTTTCGGATCTTGAATATATGCTTGCATTTGCACATCATTGGAGACCGCTGTTGCAAAAGCCAACATTTCAGACCATTTAGCTAGCGATTTATGCTCTTTGCCTAATTGATATGCAGCGACAGCATATGGACGAGCGATGGTTGAAATTTCAGCCATTATTTATAGCTCCGCCGCAAGTTTAGCTAACATTTCACTATGCGCTTTGCCGTCAATCTCTTTACGCAATATTTTCTCAGCGCCTGCAATTGCTAGCGCTGACACTTGAGCGCGTAAGCCTTCTTTTGCACGGTTTATTTCTTGGTCGATCTCAGCTTTAGCACCGGCAAGAATACGATCACCCTCAACCTTTGCATTTCCTTTAGCTTCTTCCACGATTTGTGAACCACGCTTTTCGGCTTGGCCAATTATTTCGCTCGCTTTTTGCTTAGCTTCGTTCAAAGTAGCTGCTGAATTTTTAGCAGCAACATCCAAAGCACTCCTGCCTTCTTGCGCAGCGGCTAAGCCGTCAGCAATTTCTTTTTGGCGCGTTTCTATCGCTGTCAATAGTGGCGGCCAAACGAATTTCACTGTGAACCAAATCAACACAGCAAATGCGATAGCTTGTGCGATAAGTGTAAAGTTAATGTTCATTTTTGATCCAAATTAAATGTCATTAAAGCATAATTTATTTAAGCTTTAATCGTTAAAATAATATGCCGTGCAATAACTGTTTGAACCATTAAAAGGCACAAACAGTTTTTTAGTGACTGATTATTTAGCTACTACGCTTAGTAAAGGGTTAGCAAATGCAAACATCATCGCAAGACCAACACCAATAATGAAAGACGCATCGATAAGACCTAACAACAAGAAAACTTTACCTTGTAATTGCGGAATCATCTCTGGTTGACGTGCCGCGCCCTCTAAGAAGCTTGCACACATAATACCAATACCGATACAAGCACCTGCAGCGCCTAAACCAATAATTAAACCAATACCAATGCCCGTGTAGGCTTGAATCATTGCTAATGCATCCATTTTATTACCCTCTCAAAAATTAAACTAAACAACTACCGATAAAAACAACTTAAATTAAAAAACTAAAAACTTTATTATCTAATGTGACTCATGCGCCATTGCCAAATAAACAACTGTCAACATCATAAAAATAAACGCTTGTAAAGCGACAATCAAAATGTGGAATATTGACCAACCAGCTCCTAAAATTGCGCCAAATATTGTTCCTGTTACCCCTGTTGCTGCCCATAGACCAATCAGCAAAAAGATAACCTCGCCAGCATACATATTTCCGAAAAGTCGCAATGAATGTGATAAAGGCTTTGAAATATATTCAATTAAATTGAAAGCAAAGTTTGCGACAAACAATAAAGGGCTTAAAAGGAAACCAATAGTACCCACTAAGCTTTTGGGCATTGTAAACTTCGGAGAGCCAAATGGCGCACAAAAAAGCTCATGAATCCAACCGCCCAGGCCTTTTACTTTAATTGAAAAATAGATCATCAAGAACCAAACAGCTAGAGCCAATGCGAAAGTAGTATTAATATCTGAAGTTGGAACGCTACGCCAATGCTCTAATCCCATTGGAGCATAAACAAAATGGTGCATTACATCGACTGGAAGAAAATCCATCGCATTCATAGCCAACACCCACAAGAAAACAGTTAATGCTGTTGGTGCTATAAAACTGTGACGGTTGCCATGAAATATATTTTTAACTTGCTCATCGACAAAACTAAAAATTAATTCGACGAATGCTTGCCCTTTAGATGGTACGCCTGATGTTGCTGTTCTTGCTACCCACCAAATTAATCCCATCACAACGACGCCTAATATGACTGACATAATCAAACTGTCATAGTTAAGCATCCAAAAACTACCATTACCTATAGGCTGAACATCGAATGTAAGATGATGTGTAATGTAACTTGAAGGCGTTAGTGCTTGCTCTATTTGTTCTGTAGCCATAATCTAATGTTTACTCTAACTTTAAAGATCGACAATTAAGTCGCTTCTAATTGACAAGAATTTTTCTCAAACTTTTAATTTACTTAGCGCTGCACCTGAAAATAATGCGGCTGCTGCCAAACCTGCAATCAGTGCAAACGGCACTAATTGGGCATACATCTTAAAAATTACAATCAACAAGGTAATAATTACTATAATTTTTACTGCTTCTGCTTTTAACAAATTAAGCAAAATTGCAGTGGCGTCCTCATAATGCGAACTACGCTCTGCTATCGCTGATGCTGCCAGTGCACCTAACAACACGCTAGCGCCACCAAATGCTGCAGAAACAGCAGCGTTTAATCCTGCTATCGCTAAAGACAAGACAGCTACGAATAACGTTGCAATCAACTGAATTTTTAGCATTTTACTAAATACTTTTGCGCTATTAGATGCTGACAATTATTGTACCCAGTTTTATTGATATGCTTTATTACTTTTAATTTTAGCCTTAATAAATTTTGGACTCTATGCTAAAGTCCGCGATTCTGAATTATTAAGCCTTTTTAGTCAAGGCTTAAGTTTTAATCCCACAAATTACCTTCAATCAATTAGCGCATAATCTTGTTAATCATTTCATCTAACTGGTCTAAAGAGGCGTAGTTGATTTTTAATGTTCCTGCGCCATTCGCGCTTGCATTAATAGATACTACCGCCCCTAATTTATCGCTTAGCGCTTCCTGCAACCTCAACAAATCTCGGTTTAACGCTGTTTTGACCCTTGCTTTGTTTGCTGGCGTTGATATCTTCTCATGATGAGCTTTTACTAACTTTTCAGTTTCACGCACTGAGGCGTTAATTAAGATAATCTGCTCAGCCAGCATCACTTGCTGCGCTTCCTCGACCCCAATTAAAGCGCGAGCATGCCCCATATCAAGCTTGCCCGTCAGCAGCATATCTTGAACTTGTCCACTTAATGTCAGCAACCGCAAAAGATTAGAAACTGCAACACGTGAGCGGCCAACCGCTTCAGCAGCCTTTTCATGAGTCATAGCGAATTCGTCTATTAATCGCTTAATTCCTTGGGCTTCTTCTAGCGGATTTAAATCTTCGCGCTGAATATTCTCAATTAAAGCCATTGCAAGTGCTGATTCATCTGCAATTTCACGAACTAAAACAGGCACTTCTTCTAGGCCTGCCATTTGGCTGGCACGCCAACGGCGTTCCCCAGCAATAATCTCATAATGCCCATCCACTGACTGATCAGCACTTAATAGTCTCACAAGTATTGGCTGCATAATGCCCTGCGCCTTAATGGAAGCAGCCAAGGTATTTAAGGCACCTTCATCCATAAAGCTTCTTGGCTGATACTTACCTGGACGCAACTGGCTAACTTTTAACATCATTAGCGAGTCAGCCTCCCCCACGCTACCCATATCTCCAGCCAACAGAGAGTCTAAGCCTCTACCCAATCTTTTTAACTTAACCATATACTTTCTCTTTTCGCATTATTTCTTGAGCCAGCTCCATATAAGCCAATGCGCCTTTTGAGCTCTTATCATAACTTAGAACTGATTCACCATAACTTGGTGCCTCAGCTAAACGAATATTGCGCGGAATAATAGTTTTATACACCTTATCGCCGAAATGATCTGTCAACTGATCAGACACCTGATTTGCCAGCATATTACGATTATCAAATAAGGTGCGAAGGAGCCCTTCAATTTCTAGACTTGGATTTAGATGGGCACGCACTTTTTTAATTGTATTCACAAGATCTGATAGGCCTTCTAATGCATAATATTCACACTGCATTGGTATCATCACCGCATTTGCCGCCGTTAGTGCGTTGACCGTCACTAGATTAAGAGCAGGAGGGCAGTCCAATAGCACATAGTCATAAGGCGTTGATATCTTAGCCGCACCCAGCGTTTTAAGTGCAATTTTTAATCGAGTTTCTCTTGCAATTTCATTGACTAGTTCCACCTCTGCACCAGCTAAGTCCCTGTTAGAAGGGGCTATATCAAAACCACCCTTATCACAGGCTACTATTACTTCTTCTAAGGTTTTGGTGCCTATTAACACATGATAAATACTGTATTTAAGATGCGCTTTATCAATACCGCTCCCAGTGCTAGCATTGCCTTGGGGATCAAGATCAATTAGCAATACATGCTTGTTATACTTTGCTAGGCTGGCGGCCAAATTGACGCATGTAGTAGTTTTTCCAACACCGCCTTTTTGATTTGTAATTGCAAGTATTTTCATTTGATCTTCTTTAAATATGCAAAGGACTTAAAAATACTAAGTGCCTTTCTGCCTTTAATCCAGACACTCTTAGAGGCACCACTTTTTGAATCTTCGCTGATGAATTTTCTAATCCTAGCTTCTCGATTTCCAACAGTGGCGCAACACCTTTCATCGCCATCCAGATTCCATTTTTTAAGAGCAAATGTTTAGTTAATTTAACAAACAAAGGCATCTCTGAAAATGCACGAGAAATAATCAAATCAAAACCTAGTGCATCTTTTAATGCTTCAACCCGTCCGGTTTCAACATTAAAATTGTTTAAACCTAAATCACCTTTAGCTTGTCGCATAAAGCTTGTTTTTTTCATTACTGCATCAATTGCTGTTATCTGCAATTCCGGCATACAAATGGCTAGGGGTATACTAGGCAGTCCAGCACCGGCTCCTACATCAAGCAAACGGTTGGCACCTTCATGCTTAATGTGCTGTAAGACACTTAAGGAATCGAGCAAGTGCAAAGTCACCATATCTAATGGATCTCTTACAGCAGTGAGGTTATGGACTTGATTCCACTTATGAATCAAATACAAATAGTCTATCAATTTCGCTTGTTTATCTGCTGAAACTTGCAAATTCATTTCCGCTAAACCTACTTTTAGCTTTTCCTCTAACGTAACTCCCAACATTAAGCTACTTTTTCTGAAATTGATTTAACTGTTTTGCCCACCAGTAAATTATCTATCGCTTTTGCTTTTGATTTACGCTTTAAGTATACAATGAGTAAGGATATTGCGGCCGGGGTAATGCCTGATATTCGGCTTGCTTGACCTATAGTTTCCGGCTGCTGCGCATTAAGTTTTTGCTGAGCTTCAATCGGCAGGCCATGAATCTCTCGGTAGTCCAAGTCTAGTGGTAATTTAGTATTTTCCTGTCCGCGACTCCTAGCCACTTCCTCCGTTTGGCGATCTATATATCCTTGATATTTAGCAGAAATTTCTACTTGCTCGCGAACAGCTAGCTCAGTTTCGCCCAACCCATCTTCACCTAAAGACAATAGTGCTTCGTAGCTAACTTCTGGCCGACGTAACAACTCAAATAAGCTATATTCATGCTCTAGCGGTTTGCCAAAGATTTCTGTCATTTGATTTATATTGAGATTCGTTGGCTGTACATACGTTTTTTTTAACCGAGCTTGCTCGCGCACCACAGAATCATATTTGCGACTAAAAGCCTCCCAACGTACATCATCGACCAAACCTAATTTACGACCGATTTCAGTAAGGCGCATATCGGCATTGTCTTCTCGCAGCTGTAAGCGATATTCAGCACGTGAAGTAAACATACGGTAGGGTTCTGTAACGCCTCTTGTAATTAAATCATCAACCAACACTCCTAAGTAAGCTTCATCGCGCGCAGGGCACCACGACTCTCTATCTTGGGTATATAACGCGGCGTTAGCGCCAGCCAGCAAACCTTGAGCAGCGGCTTCTTCATAACCTGTAGTGCCATTAATTTGGCCGGCAAAGAATAAACCATTCACAGACTTAGTTTCAAGAGAGCTTTTAAGGCCACGCGGGTCATAATAATCGTATTCAATTGCGTATCCAGGGCGCAAAATATGGGCATTTTCTAACCCTCTTACAGAACGGACTAGAGCTAACTGTATATCAAACGGCAGACTGGTTGAAATGCCATTTGGATAAATTTCGTTTGTGGCTAAGCCTTCAGGCTCAAGAAATATCTGATGGGAGTCTTTATCAGCAAACCGATGGATTTTATCTTCGACACTGGGACAATACCGAGGCCCTACCCCTTCAATTACCCCAGTATACATAGGTGAGCGATCTAAACCACTTCGTATAATATCGTGTGTTTGTTCATTTGTATGGGTGATCCAACAAGATACCTGCGCTGGATGCTGGGCAATATTTCCTAAAAATGAAAATACTGGCACCGGTTTATCACCCGCTTGTTCGGTCATGACTGAATAGTTGATACTTCGACCATCAATGCGCGGCGGCGTACCTGTCTTTAAACGTCCTGCAGGGAGTCCGATTTCCCGTAATCTTGCCGCCAATGAAGTTGAGGGTGGATCTCCTGCACGTCCTGCACTGTAACTTTGCAGGCCTACATGTACTAAGCCACCTAGAAAAGTACCTGCTGTAAGCACCACAGATTTTGCATTAAAGCGTAACCCTATTTGGGTAACCACTCCAGAGACACGATCTCCATCTAAAATAATGTCATCTACCGCCTGCTGAAATAGCCATAGATTAGGCTGATTCTCTAGGCGGTGGCGAATAGCAGCTTTGTATAAAACACGATCCGCTTGTGCGCGGGTAGCCCGAACAGCCGGGCCTTTTGAAGAATTTAAAATTCTAAATTGAATACCGCCTTCATCCGTTGCGGCAGCCATAGCACCGCCAAGCGCATCAATTTCTTTAACTAAGTGCCCCTTGCCTATACCGCCAATGCTTGGGTTGCAGGACATTTGCCCCAAAGTTTCAATGTTATGACTTAATAATAGGGTTTTTTGCCCCATCCTAGCACTTGCAAGGGCCGCCTCCGTGCCAGCGTGGCCTCCACCCACTACAATTACATCAAAAATGTCTGGAAAATTCATAAAAGGAAAAATATAAAATGCTTTAAATTCATTGAGTATGCAGTTTAACTTAAACTTGCTTGCAGGTGATATAAATCAAGCTTTAAAAACGTTTCACGTGAAACATTTTTCTTTTATTTATACCATCTTTTCCATCATGGGCTGATTGGTATCTAGCTTAAAAGACGATGAAAAAAGAATCTTGATTAAGGTTAATTCTTTTTTTATTTTCCAATGCAGAATTTCGAGAATATTTCACCCAATAAATCATCAGGACTAAATTCTCCAGTAATCTTTGATAAGCCGTCTTGAGCTAAGCGAAACTCTTCGGCAACAAGCTCCGCAGAATCTAAACAAGCCTTTGCATTACTTAAATGCTCAGCAACTTCACCCAATGCCTGCAAGTGCCTTGCTCTTGCCATAAAAACACCTTCGGAATGACTTTGATAACCAACAACATGAAGTAATTCAGTTTTAAGTAAATCTAATCCTTCGCCAGTCTTAGCAGAAAGGTAAATGTGGGTTGCGCCATCAACCGATTCAAAATGGGCAACCGTGCAAGCAACATCAATTTTATTGTGCACCCAAATTTTTCTAATTTCTTGCGGCAGGCGGTCTAGAATCGATTTTTCTTCCCGCCCAATACCATGTGCTGCATCAACCAATAATAATGCGATATTGGCCGTTTCTGCAGCTCGCCAAGTTCGCTCAATACCAATAATTTCAACTTCATCATTAGTTTCTCGCAAGCCCGCTGTGTCAATAATATGAAGTGGCACCCCATTTATTTGTATTGCATTTTTAATGGTATCTCTAGTAGTACCAGCGACTGGAGTTACAATGGCAATCTCTTCGCCAGCCAACTGATTCATTAGACTTGATTTTCCGACGTTTGGTTGTCCAACTAAAACGACTACAATGCCTTCGCGTAACAAACTACCTTGCCTTGCTTTAGAAAAGACAGAATTAAGTTCAACCACTATCTTATCCAACTTGTCTTCGACTCGGCCTTGCGTAATGAAATCAATTTCTTCTTCTGGGAAATCTAAACAAGCTTCAACAAACATTCTTAAATCAATCAGTTTAAGAAGTAGGGCATTAATGTGCATTGAAAATTCACCAGAAAGTGAGCGCACAGCGCTTTTTGCGGCTTCAATGGTTGCTGCACTTATAACATCCGCCACTGCTTCAGCTTGAGCAAGATCTATTTTGTCGTTTAAAAAAGCTCTACGTGTAAACTCCCCTGGTTCCGCTTGACGTGCGCCTAACTCAATGCAACGCGCTAAGAGCATTTGCAATAAAGCTGTACCACCATGCGCCTGAAGTTCTAGCACATCTTCACCTGTATATGAATGTGGATTTGAATAAAAAATAGCTATTCCACGATCTATAAGTGAATGATCAGCACTCTTAAAATCTAGATAGGCAGCATAACGGGGCTTCGGGCATACGCCTAAAACTCCCAGCACAATGGCTTGAATATCAGTGCCAGAAACTCTTACGACACCAATACCGCCAGCCCCTGAAGCTGTAGCGATTGCTACAATAGTTTCTGAAATTTTAGTGCTTTCCACCAGACTTTTTAACTAATGATTCAGCATGAATCATTTTGTTAATGTACCACTGCTGAGTAATTGAAAGGACATTATTAACTAACCAGTACAAAACAAGACCAGCCGGGAAGAAAAAGAAAAACACGCTAAATATAACCGGCATCCATGTCATCACTTTTGCTTGTAATGCGTCCGCAGGCTTAGGGTTTAGCCTAGTTTGAATCAACATAGTTGCCCCCATGAGAATTGGCAAGACGTAGTAGGGATCTATTGCTGACAAATCTTGAATCCAACCAAAGAACGGCGCATGGCGTAATTCAACTGAGCCTAGAAGCATCCAATATAAAGAAATAAATACTGGGATTTGCACCACTATTGGCAAACAACCGCCCATAGGGTTAATATTTTCTTTTTTGTAGAGCTCCATCATGCCTGCTTGCATTTTTTGACGATCGTCGCCAAACTTTTCCTTCATAGCTTGTAATCGAGGTGCCAATTCACGCATTTGTGCCATGTTCCTATAACTCGATGCTGAAAGTTTGAAAAATGCCGCTTTAATAAAGAGAGTTAATAATATTATCGACACGCCCCAGTTTTTTACTAAAGAGTGGATTTTTGATAACATCCAAAATAAAGGAGATGCAACAACAGTTAACCAACCATAATCTACGGTATATTCTAATCCTGGCGCTGTTGAAATCAAATCAACCTTAGTTTGTGGCCCAGAGAACAAGCGTGCAGGAACAGTTAAACTTGATCCAGGGGGGATTGTTGTTAATGTACTCTTTGTACCTATAATAAACATATGTTCATTTAGTTTTTTAGTGTAAAAATCACGCGCTAGTCCATCTTTTGGAATCCAAGCACTCACAAAGTAATGTTGTAGCAATCCAACCCACCCATCATTAGAACTAAGCTTGAGTGGTTCTTTCGCCATATCAGTAAACTTTAACTTTTTAAATTTAGTGGACTCTGAATAATAAGCTCCGCCAGTAAATGTTGGCATCAACTTAGATCCTTGATTAGAAAGATTGTCATGCACAATTTGGTAATAAACTGCTGGAGTAATTGCTGAAGTGGTGTCATTTTTAATTTCATAATTCACATCGATTGCATAACGATTTCTATGGAATATATAAATTTTATCAACACTTACTCCGTTACCAACCCAGTTAAGACGCACCTCTAATTCATTTTGATTGGGTGCCATTTGATAGGTCATTGCATTACTTGTGTAAACTGCTCTGTGTGTCGGTAAACCAGATCCAATTAATCCCGTTTGGGCAATATACGTCATTGGTTTAGCTGCATCATCTAATAAAATAAAATTAGTTGTATCGCTATCAGCCGCACGATGCTTTAATAATTCCAACTTACGTAAATCTCCGCCGGAAGTTTCGATGTCCGCTTTATAAAGATCTGTAATTACCGAAATGCGCTGCGTATTCACAATCTTATAATCAGATTCAACAGGGAGTTCTTGTTTCCCTTCAGTTGAAGAACCTAGCGTTTGATTTGGCAAACTAATATCGCTAGTTGCTGTAGCACTCACTTGCGGCGAAATATCAGCTGGCGCATGCTCACGTTGCCAAGCTTCCCAAAGCATCAAAATAGACATTGAAAAAATAACAAACAGTACTAAGCGTCTCGTATCCATAATTTTTATTGCATTCTTTTATAAAATATTAATAATAAATTTCTAGTGTCGTTCGTTACGGTATTGGATCATGTCCACCTTTACACCACGGATGGCAGCGCAATAAGCGGCGCGAAGCATAATAAACACCGAATATAGATCCATGCTTAGCGATAGACTCTAAAGCGTATTCCGAGCAAGTAGGATAAAAACGGCATTGTTGTCCAAAAAAAGGGCTTAGTAAAAACTGATATAGTTTAATTAGCCCTATTAGTAAACGTGTCATCCAATTCATCGCCGCGCTAAGTATAAACAATCATTCATCGGATTGGGCATTTCGGCAAATATTTAATTATAAATTGATTGAAAATTAGCTACTTTGAACTAGCGATTACTAGCTTAGCAATTAGTGAATCGAACTCATTCTGGATTTGCATGAAATTGACCGGCTCAAATTTCTTTTGAACTCGTATGACTAAATCAAAATTGGTAAGTTGATGGCTTTGGGTACGAAAGATCTCTCGCAAGACTCGGCGCATATAATTTCTGCTTACCGCTAATTTTGCTGTTTTCTTGCCCACAACTAGACCCAATCTAACGCGTTGTGAAGCGTTGGGCTGATAGTGAAAGCATAAATATTGGGCAGAAATACGCTTTCTGAAATTAAAAACGGATGAAAATTCATCCGTTTTTAGTATCTTGTCTTGTTTAGAAAAACCAAACTTATTTAACATTATTAATAAATTACTATTAATATATAAGACAATTTTTGCAGTGCCGCGCTCAAAGTCCTAACGGACTTTATAATTAAAGGCCTAGACGTGTACGACCTTTGGCACGACGTCTTGCGATAACAGCTCGACCACCCTTAGTTGCCATGCGAACTAAAAAGCCATGAGTGCGTGCGCGACGCGTTTTAGATGGTTGATAGGTACGTTTCATTTTGATCTCCAGCGATGCAGAATGCTATAAAGGGCGTTATTAGAACCGATAACAACCCATTTTGTCAACTTATATTTGCTGATACCCTTTAATAAATGCCTGTGGATAAGTTTAACTAAAACAGCTAAAATACAAACTATACTGTAAATCAATAATATCGTTTATAAAAAAATTATTGATTTAGATAAAAAAATATAAAAAAAATTTAATTGGTACCTAATAATAAAAGCTAGGGTAAATATTCATTGATGGAAAATTTTTGGTCCTCCTGTCTCCATCGATTTGAGAAAGAACTGTCGACTCAGCAGTTCAGCACTTGGATAAAACCTTTATTATCTGAGATAGACGGCAATACCTTACGTGTAATAGCACCCAATCGATTTGTCATGCAGTGGGTAAAAGAACGTTTTCTTAAAAAGATAGAACAGTTTGCAAGTGAAAGTGGTTTAGATATTGCACGTATTGAATTAATTTTAAACGATAGTGACCTTAAGATAAGCACTTCGGCTTCAAATATTAGTGATAATGCCTATTCCACTCAACAAGACTTTCCAGTTCAAGTGAGCAAGGCTCTTAAGAAAACACCACTCAAAAATAATGAAATCTCCGGTTTAAACCCAGGATTCAATTTTGATAATTACGTTACAGGTCGCGCTAACCAATTGGCTCGCGCAGCAGCAATTCAAGTTGCTCAGAATCCAGGAACAGCTTACAACCCACTTTTTATTTATGGTGGTGTGGGGTTGGGTAAAACACACTTACTTCAAGCTATTGGAAATGAGTTAAAGCAGCATAATCCTGAGGCAAAAATACGTTATTTACATGCTGAACGATACGTTTCTGACGTAGTTAAAGCTTATGAATATAAAGCATTTGATGAATTTAAGCGCCAATATCATTCACTTGATCTCCTACTAATTGATGATATTCAATTTTTTGCAAAAAAAACACGTACACAAGAAGAGTTCTTTTATGCATTTAACGCATTAATCGAAGCAAAAAAACAAATTATCATCACTTGTGACACCTATCCCAAGGAAATAATTGATGTTGATGAACGTTTGAGGACCCGCTTTAGTTGGGGATTAACTGTCGCAGTA
>Ga0364893_10129_pt1 | contig 41964 bp, 38 predicted proteins | sample ExccelJu500001D3_FD_206943 | JGI IMG/M metagenome (GOLD analysis project Ga0364893, IMG submission 206943) | Enriched cells from Trout Bog Lake Hypolimnion, Wisconsin, USA - BchlTB.July16.5000.01.D3 | ecosystem: Environmental > Aquatic > Freshwater > Lake > Hypolimnion/Profundal zone | place: USA...
ATTTACTATAGAAAAACTCTCTTTGGTCATGGACCTAAATTGACAGCAGTTCAGTACTGCTTCGCCGTAGGTAGAGCGATATCTAATGCATCCATGATTTGTTGATTACTAAAACCGCGTATCAGCAACTGAAATGTTTCTAGCTCGCGTGGCGAAAGGGACTTTAGATTCTCCTCCAAGGCGGATTTCTGTAGTAAGCGTTGCATATTGCGAGCATCCAGCGCTAAACCACGTTCAATAGCCCCCAACAAATCCTCGCGCTCAAAGGGCTTTACCAGAAATTCAAGCGCCCCTTGTTTCATCGCCTGAATACCTTGCGATACAGAACTTTCCCCGCTAATAAAAATAATGGGGATACTCCTACCGCGCCTCAGCAATTCAGCTTGCAATTCCACCCCAGACATCCCGGGCATGTGCATATCACTAACCAATACAGCCGGAACAGCTGGCTCATACGCATTTAAAAATACGGATGGGGACTCATAAGCGTGCACTTGGTACCCTAAAAACTCCAAAGACCGGGTCAAACTTTGGCACATAGAATGATCATCCTCCAGCAGGAAGACCGTTTTTTGATAGCCAGGCCTCAATACTGAAGAATGAGTCAATTGTCCATATCCCGAAAACACATGTTCTTTTTATACTATTCGGAGATTTTGCCAAATTCGCATTACTACGGATATCCTACGAAAGTAGGATATGCTCCTCCCAAGTCGGTAGCTCAAGAAAGAATCTAGCTCCGCCACCCTGGGCATTTTCAAAGCGCAACTTACCACCATGCCTACCAATAATGTGCGAGCACAACCAAAGCCCTAAGCCCATATTGGACCCCTTGCTCGAATTAAGGGGTAACTTGAATAAGTGCGCCTGTTTTTCAAGGGGAATCCCCGGGCCATTGTCGGAAACCTCCACTACCACCTTATTTTCAGCAAGGTAGGTGGCAATTGAAATTTTGGGATGTAGATTGGAACATTCCGATAAAGCTTCAATGGAGTTATTCATGAGATTTAAAAGCACCTGTTGAAACTCATTCTTTAAGATTGGCATTTCCAAACCTGGCTCAAGTTTTAACTCCAATTCAATACCCCTTCTCTTTAATTCAGAAGTAAACAGGGATGTAATATTGGTAATGACATTGTCTACATACAATTTCTCTAACTTTGATAGATCGCCAGAGAAAATAGCGCGCAACGTTTTAATAATGCGCGCCGCACGCTTAGTATCGCTTTCCAATGTCTCGATTAGTTGATCTCGAGTTTTGGCGTTAAGTTCTCCATTCTCAGTCAAGCTTTTTAAAAATTGAATATTGACCAGCAATGCCCCCAATGGCTGATTTAATTCATGCGCAATGGAGGCTGAGAGCGCTCCAGTCGCGATGGTTTTATTGGACTTCACTAGAGACGCGATGAGAGACTCTCGCTCAATTAATAAGGAGCGAATTTCCTCTTTCTCTTTTGAAGAAGAAACAAGATTTTTCCAAACCTCCCTCTCCCTACTCCATAATTTTTCATACAAAAAGCTATTGACCAGCACGAAACTTAAAAGATGGGTTCCAAAGGTAATCCAACTTACCGCGCTAGCCCTAAGATCTGCCTGCAAAATGGTCTTCGCTGTAATGCCAGACTCGCTATTAATAAAAATTAAACTGGCACAGCCAGCCAATGATTGAATAATGGCGAAGGCTAAGATCAACTTCAAAAGAAAGGTTTTGTCTTTAAGGGTATTTCTCCAGATTTCAGAAATCTCCCAAATGGACATCAGAAATAGATAGGTGCCAATCAAGTTGATTCGCGCCAAATAAATATCGTCTTGCGTCACTAGCACAAGATAGCTGATTGAAACAATAGAAAAAAGAGCGAAGGCTACACTACGGACCCCTTGAGAAATCGGAGTACGCCAAGACCTAAAAAAACAGCACGAATAAAACTACCGAGCCAATAAAAAAAATATTGGCCATTGAAAGAACGATTTTGCCGCCATAAGGGGCTAACGCCCAAGAAGCAAATGCAAGGGCTCTAGCCAATAAGGCGTAGGGCCAGTATTTATTAAAATAGCGAAAATCGTAAAATTGCTCAACCCTTACTGTTGATAAATAAAGGCCAAACAAAATAAGGGAAAGAATCCCGAAATATATCTGGTTAATGAGCTCCATGGAAAAATACTACTGTATTTGGGGAGGCGCGAAAGCATCGCCATGCGCGGCTTGGCCTGGCGCTAGTTTGCCCGAATCAAAAGATGATAGATTCAAATACACATCACTCGGATGTGTGAACGGTAATTTTGGCTGCTGCCGCTCTAGCCCGCTCTAAAGCATTTGCGCCACAAGCCAAGGCGACTGCCATACGGCGATATGGGCGAGTAGTGGGTTTACCGAAAATACGCACGTCGATACCCTTCTCGCTTAAAGCCTCCGCAACACCCGTATAGCTTGGATTTTTGCCTTCCGCAGAGGCCAATACGACCGCGCTGGCGCCTTCAATACATTCTATAGAAGGGATTGGCAAACCCAATATTGCTCTGGCATGCAAATCAAATTCGCTTAAATTCTGACTAATCAAAGTCACCATACCAGTGTCGTGAGGACGTGGGCTGAGCTCACTAAAAATCACCTCGTCCTTCGTAACAAAAAATTCCACCCCAAAGATACCCACCCCGCCTAAATCAGCGGTCACTTTTGCCGCCATCTCTTCCGCGGCTCTAAGGTAATCCGGCTTCATCGCTTGAGGCTGCCAACTATATTGATAATCGCCCCGCTCTTGCACGTGACCAATCGGCTCACAGAAAATGGTTTCCCCATTTCTTTGTCGAATGGTTAACAAGGTGATCTCAAATTCAAAGCTGATGAATTCCTCAACAATCACCTTCTTGCGATCGCCCCGCATACCTAAGCATGCGTAATCCCAGCTATTCTGAATATCTTCCGCAGATTTAGCGACGCTTTGACCTTTGCCAGATGAACTCATGACGGGTTTGATGACTACCGGAAAGCCAATCGATTTAGCATGCTCTAAGAGCTCTTGAGCAGATTCAGCATAACTAAACTTAGCCGTCCTCACACCGAGCCCAACGGCTACATCACGAATCCTATCGCGATTCATTGTCAAGTTGGCTGCCCGCGCGCTGGGGATAACCTCAAATCCCTCTTTTTCAACATCCAATAGAACTTCGGTGCGAATCGCCTCGATCTCAGGAACAATTAAATCCGGCTGATATTTAGCGATTGCGCCTCGCAGTGCCTGCTCATCCAACATGCTAAAGACACAACTTTCATCAGCCACCTGCATTGCCGGAGCGCCTTCGTAGCTATCGCATGCAATAACGTAGCAACCTAAACGTTTAGCGCTAATAACAAATTCCTTACCTAATTCTCCGGAACCTAACAAGAGGATCTTTTTCATACTTACGCCTTTATACATAATGAATTTTAAAAACAGCTAAGACCATTTAAATGGGTGTTGAATTTGATTTTGACGACTTACAGAAATCGACTATTACCGTGGAGAAATGAAGGTAATGGGCATTCATTTTTCTAAACCGCTCTAACTCGACTATCATTGGCGACACTTCATTTTTATAGGCAGCATCCTCGTATCCAGGATGAAATGGGGCTTCTTCAACTAATGTGTTGGTCATGGTGTATTCCTAATTTAATCAATGAAAATTTAATCGGCAAAAGTTCAAAATCAAATTAGCCAGGAAGGCTATGCATACGAGTTCTCCTAAAGGCCATGCTCTATGGCTGCCGCTCCCCCTGTCCCTGATACCTGAGAGATTCACACCGCAGCGTGGCTGAGTGCTTGCTCCTTCGGCGCACCATCAAAATGGTGACTCTCCAGACGGCTATTTAGGATAAGCAGTACCTTCCTGTGGGATACCTGAGCGTTCATGGGAGTTTGCGCCTTCGGTGGAGGATTGATCCTCACTCTCCTGCTTGCAAAAAGTATATCTCAAAATGACAAAACCACCACCATTTTTGATGGGGGTTTACGCTCAAAGCCTATACGAGCTAAAGCATCAAGTAACTACGCTCACTAACGCTTGCCGGTTTTAGATGGCGGCTCGATGGACTCTGTTTTCCTGGGCATCCTTATTGAAGAGCTACGGACTATTCTTTATGGATGATCCGGATCTATTTTTCCGGGCAATATGGCAACTAGCGCAAACCCATCTTTCTTTGCGTTTGGCGGTCAATACCATGCGCCCATATTCTTCTACGTGATCTCGGCTACAAGATGAGCAGAACCGCATTTTTCTAGTAACTTCTTGCTTTGCGCTGGACATAAAGGGTGTTTAATTTGGATTTTTATTGTCAGTCAAATATGGCTTGTAAACAATTTCAGGTAAAAACTTTTAATTTAGACGCCACTGAGCTTTTTAAAATCATTCGTTTGATGTCTCGATGGATTTGCGATAAAGCGATAATCGTCAATGAAATCGATATGGGTAGAACGGAAACATAGCCAATGCGTTTAAAGGCAATTGCGCCTATCAGCGCCCCCGTCATAAACATCCCCAAAATCAAAGCATGCAATTTAAGTTTTTTCTTATTAACCCGAACAAAGTGATATTGATTGGCGACTGTCGATCTATTCCAGTAAAACATTCTGCCGATTTCAAGACCCATATCCGTAATGACGCCAGTCATGTGCGTCGTTCTAATTTCAGCATTTGACATCTTGGTGACGATAGCGTTTTGCAATCCCATGACGTAGCACAGCACAAAAGCAATCGCAGGAATCTTAAGTTGAATGTATGTTGAAAGATTTGAGCCAAGCAGACCAAAGATTAGGAGTACGCAGACTTCAAGCAAGAGCGGAAGGGCATATTGACTGCGAATTTGCCTGCGCTTGCCCCAGTTCACCAGTAGCGCTGTGGTTGCCGCTCCGCCGATAAATGAGATTAAAAGAACCAATCCCGCAATGACGGGAATGATATTGCCTAGAGCAAGATCATCTCCAATTGCGGAAATAATGCCACTCATATGCGAGGTGTAACGATTGATTGCCAGAAAGCCACCGGCGTTGATCGCTCCCGCTACAAAAGCTAAAAGCGCTCCAAGTTGATAGTTGGTTCTTTTTGATCGCTGGGGGCTCGATAGCAGTTGGATGGACTGTAATGGCATTTAGAAAGTCCTGCCATGAAGCTCTTCAAAATGATTGAGGATAAATGAGTAAAAGTAATAAGGCCTAAACCCCTGCAATTGAATACCTTCTTCGGCTTTATTCTTCTTTGCCTTGAGAAAGAGCTCGCTAGCGATTGCCAGAATTTCGCCAGGGCTTAAGTGATGCGCTTTTTGATATGTCTGCACTATGGGTGCATCTAAAAGCCCAGAGCTCTCAATCCACTGGGTAATGGCGTCATCCGAGTAATCATTCATGTATTACCCTCTTATTTTTGATGTTGGGCGGACTTGCGATTTTTTTCGGCAAAGCGGATTGCGCATATCCAATCTTTTTTATGGCCAAGGCATGAGCGGTCAAATACATTTCACTCGCCACATATTCTCATCGCGGGCGAGAGTAAATGGGGGTGTTGATAAAGCCCCTTACTAGCCATGTTGATTATTCATTACCTATCTATTAATACCCAAGCGACACTTCAACTTATTCCATTGATCTCTTGTTGAAGAGTTGTAACTTTATGTTAACTATATTAACATATAATTAACATATAAAGGTAGACCATGGAAAACCGTACCGCTCGACTAACCCTCCTGATTGATCCCATCAAAAAGCAAGTGTTTGAGGAGATCTGTAATTTACGTGACCAAACCCCTTCGCAGGTGGTGCGTCAGATGATTCGCGATTACGTTCATAAATACGGCAGTCCAGAGCAGTTAGAGCGCCTGCCAGAAAGCAACAGAGAAGCTGTTCTATAAATGATCAAGGACTTGCTGCGGCAAATGAAGGATGGGTTTGATGGGGTGAATCATGAGCCCTTTGTGATTGAGAGTAGAAGATTTAAATCCATGCATTTCGACCATGCTTCTACGCAAAGCTTGATGGATATACAAGCCCCCATGAAGCTGGTGGTGGATTACACCAAAAGTATTATGGGGTTTTTGTTTTTTCAGCCCAAGCCTAAAAATATCGCCATGATTGGTTTAGGTGGCGGATCAATCGCAAAATATTGCCATCATCATTTATCGCAGAGCCACTTTTTAGCGATTGAAAATAATCCCAAAGTCATTGCTCTTCGAAATCAGTTTCATATTCCAGAAAATGATTCTCGGTTTGAGCTAAAAGAGGCTGATGGAGCGGAGTTTATTAAGGATGCAGATAATCAGTTCGATGTGTTGATTGTGGATGGTTTTGATAAGCATGGCCAACCTTCTCAGTTGTGCAGCAAAACCTTCTATGACAATTGCTTTAAAGCTTTGACGCCAGACGGTATATTAGTGATTAATTTATGCGGAGAGGTAGAGAACAATCGTCAATATCAAGACTTGGTTAACGAGAGTTTTCAAAATGACTCTGTGATGATTCTAGAGAGAACTCATGTCAATCAAGTGCTCTTTGCCTGCAAGGGAAATTTGCTCACCGCATCGATTGAGGATTTGATGGCACAAGCGGCAGAGCTGCATAAAACGCATACCTTTGATGTAGCGAGAGTGGCTCAGAATTTTTTATTCTATCGGCAGTTGAATCAGGCGGAAAACTTAATTCAGTCTGTGGACTAAATTTTATTGGCGAGCCCATCAGGACTTAAACCTAGGGCCAAAGGTTTCTGGTTTGTGTAGCTTTCACTATTCCCTGGGCTATGCCTTCACCATAATTCGGGAATATCTAGGTGAGGGTAAATTTTCAACATTGCTTTACGCCCCTGGGCAGCCCTCTTCTCCCACCCAGGACCCCTAGATAGCGCATCCCTCCAAGCATCTTTAATCAATTCTGCGCTACCGGCATCTAGTAGAGCCTGAATAATCGATGCGGCCTGACCCAGGTCTTTATTTGCCTTCACTCGCTCTGAAACCGGACGCTCCCCATAAACAATGAGCTTATGAATTGCGTACCTCTGAGGTGCTGGAATATTCACAATACATGACCCACCTTTTGATAGCAACACCGCTTGAGTAGTCTCAATTAATGAATATTCCATAAACTTAAGGTACCCTAAAGCCAATCCCACATCAGGCAAAACAACCGTCTTTCCATCACGCGTTTCGGAGGTAACAAAGTCCAGACGTAGTTCGGGGTCTTTTGGATTTTTATACTGGGTGCCAGTTTTCCCAGAAAACTCAGCGATTGGCAACAGCCCCATCTCTAGCGATGTCAAAGCATCATGTACTGATAGTTTTAAGTTTGCCCCTAATGCCACAGATACATTCTTGCCGGCATGCGCGAAATCGACATCCATTGTTTTATTAGAAGATGTCCACTGCGCTCCCAGCATATTTCCCATGGCTAAAAATGCATGGGTTCCAATCAATATTCCACCAGCCCTAAAAAATCCATACTGGCCCAAACGATTGATTACACGAAAATGCTTAGTTAAGGTAGTCATGCAGCCCAAGGCAATAGCCGCTTTAGTTTGTGCTTGAATTATTTCAGCGCCTGACTCTGCCTTACTAACCTTCGCTTTCTCTATTAAGCGCTTTACCCTCTCATCCTCTGGACCAACGTAGGCCATGCGCTGAGTGCCATCCATATCTCGAAAGTTGTAATAGATGTAGGGATTACCTCTTTTAATGAGTCGCTGAAAGGACCCAGGAAGCGTACTCAACTCACCAATATTCTGAGTCTGCAATTGATCCTGCAATTCTGCATAGGCCGTTTGAGCCCCCAGTGAAAGATTTTTATAAAGTTCCATTTTGGGCGTGTTACTAGACAATTAATTATTGGTCTAGTAACAGGATTTACCTATTAAAAACAGGATAGGAGCAGACAAAAAGCTGCCAGAGCAATATTATGACCACCCACTGGTGGGTGATTGGAAAGATCGCTGAGCTTGTCATATCAAGCCCGATCTTGTTCTAATCTATAGAAAACCAAATGAAACAAGCTTGCAGCTTATTCGTCTTGACTCGCATAGCCAGCCGGGCATTTAAGAGACTCCAACTTGCGTCAATGATTTACTAGGCGTTACTTAAAGCAACGCTTGTTTTTCCTTCATTTGATCATTAATCAGCTTCTGTAGAATAAAGTTTATGAAACCAACGATCAAAATAGACTATGTATCTGATGTGGCTTGCCCCTGGTGTGCTGTGGGACTAGGCAACCTCAATCAGGCCATGGCTTTATTAGGTGAAAAAGCAAACTTTGAAGTACATTTCCGCCCTTTTGAACTTAATCCAAATATGCCTCATGGTGGTCAAGATGCCATTGAACATCTCACTGAAAAGTACGGATTAACTGCAGAGCAGGTCAAAATCAATCAAGCCAATATCAGGACTAAAGCGTTAGAAGCTGGATTTGCATTTCATCCAGATGGACGTAAACGGGTTTACAACACCTTTGATGCACACCGTCTTTTATATTGGGCGGCCAAAGAATATGACTTACTAAAGCAGGCAGACCTAAAGAAGGAATTACTCAATACCTACTTTTGCTTAGCAGTTAATTTGGATGATCAAGACAACTTGATAGATGCGGTAATGCGGGCTGGACTAGACAAAGACCGCGCTCAAGAGATACTAAAAGGTAAAGAGTTTTCTAGCGAAGTGCGCGAAGAAGAATCCACCTATACAAGCGCTGGTATCAGCTCGGTTCCTTCGATCATTCTTGATAACCGGTACCTTTTACAAGGAGCCCAGCCTCCTGAGTCATTCGTAAACGCATTTGAGCAACTAATTCAAAAGGGCTAAAAGACAAAACCCCCACCATTTCTGATGAGGGTTTGCTTTTCTGGTGGGCCCACCAGGACTTGAACCTGGGACCAAAGGATTCCGGTTTGTGTAATTTTCATTACTCCCTGGACTATGCCTTCATCATATTGATTGCTCAACTTAGATGGGTGCCGTCTAGTCTCTACACGTTCAAAGTAATTTCTTACTAAGCTTCGCTCGGCGTTAGCTTGGGTAGTTATTAAATAAGCTACCTTTAGCTTTCTCCGAATTTGACACCATCCCATATACAGTTTCCACGTATATGGCACAACTTACGCCATGAGTCCTCTGCTCTAACCAACTGAGCTATAGGCCCTAAAACTTTACTTTTTAACCCGATAAAACTGGGCTAATACTACTGCTTTACTACTTGCCTCGGTGTGTAAGCGGTGTGTAAGCAAACTTATACACCCTTACCGGGCTAAGACCCTTATGTTTATTAGGTTCTTAGCAAAATACAACGAGGTTATCTCTCTTATGAGTCCTCTGCTCTAACCAACTGAGCTATAGGCCCGTTAATCTTTGATTCAATCCTCTTCGAGGAAGGTCTTGAGCTTATCACTACGGCTTGGATGGCGCATTTTTCTAAGGGCCTTAGCTTCTATCTGACGAATACGCTCACGCGTAACATCAAACTGTTTACCCACCTCTTCGAGAGTGTGATCGGTGCTCATCTCAACACCAAAACGCATGCGCAATACTTTTGCCTCGCGTGGAGTCAATGAGTCAAGAACGTCTTTCACAACATCACGCATTGAATCATGCAACGCCGCTTCTGCTGGAGCCAAGGTATTGCCATCCTCAATGAAGTCGCCCAAATGAGAATCTTCATCGTCACCAATTGGCGTTTCCATGGAGATTGGCTCTTTAGCGATCTTCATAATCTTGCGAATCTTATCCTCAGGAATTTCCATCTTGAGAGCTAAGGTTGCAGCATCTGGCTCATGACCAGTTTCTTGCAAGATCTGACGACTAATGCGATTCATCTTATTGATTGTTTCAATCATATGCACTGGGATACGAATCGTACGCGCCTGGTCGGCAATAGAACGTGTAATTGCCTGACGAATCCACCAAGTTGCATAGGTTGAGAACTTATACCCCCGACGGTATTCAAACTTATCCACCGCTTTCATTAAGCCGATATTGCCCTCTTGAATCAAATCCAAGAACTGCAAACCACGGTTGGTGTATTTCTTAGCAATAGAGATCACCAAACGTAAGTTGGCTACAGTCATCTCACGTTTTGCTTCGCGGGCGCGCTTCTCGCCAGCGATCATCTGCTTGTTTACTTCCTTTAATTCTGGAAGTGGAATAACAACGCGAGTCTGAATATCAATCAACTTCTGCTGAAGTTCTTGAATCGCAGGCACGTTACGTTGCAAGAGTGCGTTGTATGACTTGTTCTCTTTAAGCAACTTGTCCGTCCAGCCAAGATTCATCGACATCTTGGGAAAATCTTTTAATACTTCGCCACGATTTACGCCAACCTTGTCTACCAACAAACTCACGATACCGCGCTCAAGCTTCCAAACCTGGTCAACCTGGGAGCGCATGGTGTCGCATAATTTTTCAACACTCTTAGCGGTTAGACGGAAACCCAGCAACTCGCCACGAATCGCTTCTTGAGCTTTCAGATACGCGGGGCAGTTATAACCCTCTTTATCAAAAGCGCGGCGCATCTTGTCGGCTTGTGTGCGAACAATTGCAAACTTCTCCAGAGAGATTTGTTTCAACTCTTCGAGCTGTTTCGCATTCGCCGTTGCGGCACCGCCGCCACCGCCGCCGCCTTCATCATCACCAACATCTTCACCCTCTTCAGCATCGGGATCCACTTCTGGCTCTTCAGGTCCTAATTTAATATCCTCGGCATTTGGATCTACCAATCCATCCACGAATTGATCGATCTCCATTTCGCCACCGGCAATCTTGTCAACATTGCTCAAGATTTCACCAATGGTAACTGGGCAAGCAGCCAAAGCCATCACCATGTCCTTGAGGCCAGCTTCAATCTTCTTGGCAATTACGATCTCGCCTTCGCGAGTCAATAAATCCACAGTTCCCATCTCGCGCATATACATACGGACTGGATCTGTTGTACGACCGAACTCTGAATCAACGGCGGCTAAAGCGGCTTCCGCCTCTTCTTCCGCCTCTTCTTCAGTAGTGGTTGCTGATGCATTCTCATTGAGCAGTAATGTTTCCGCGTCCGGAGCCTGCTCATAGACAGTAATGTTGATGTCATTCAAAAGGCTAATCAGCGTTTCCAATGCATCGGCATCGGATAACTCATCAGACATCACGTCATTCATTTCGCCATGAGTTAAGTAACCCTTGGACTTGCCCATCTTGATCAAAACCTTCAAGCGGGTACGACGCAACTCTTGCTGCTCTTCGGAACCTAACTGCTGTGCTGCGAATTCTTTTAGGAGCGCCTTCTCTTTTGCTTTACGCTCGCGCGCCTTTTGACGATCCGTCAAAACTGGCTCAGCACCCTCTACTGGGGCATCGGCCTTTGCTTTGCGACCACGGGTTTTTTTCTCTTCAGCTGCAGATTCGGCAGCCACCTCAACTTCTACGGATTTTGCTTTTTTGCCTTTAGCGTCCGCTTTTGCCTCAACCTTTACTTCAGCCTTAACAGCCTTTACAGGCTCCGTCTTAACTGCAACAGGTTTACCTTTTTTGGCTGGCTCAACCTTAACAACTGGCTTAAGCACCTTCGCTGGCGCTTTAGCAACTGGTTTAACGGTCGCCTTAGGTGCGGGTTTCGCAACGACTTTTACAGATTTTGCTGGAGTTTTTGTAAGCACCTTGGATACAGGCTTGGCAACAGTCTTAACCGGCTTAGCTGGAGTCTTTGCCTTGGCAACTGGTTTAGCTGGAGCTTTTGCTTTTGGAGCTGGTTTAGCAGGGGCCTTTACAGGTTTAGCTGGAGTCTTTGCCTTGGCAACTGGTTTAGCTGGAGCTTTTGCTTTTGGAGCTGGTTTAGCTGGTTTTTTCTTGATATTTGGCATTTATTAGCACTTACTCACGTTACTGTTTATTGATATCGACTGATTAAGCACAGCCACGTTGTCCACTTGCCCAAAATTTCATCAAAATAAAGTGCAAGTGGCTGAATTAAATCGGTTTTTTCTTGGAAACAGAGGATTATAGTCGATTGTGACTTTTTTACCCCCACTCATAGTAAAAATATGGGGTAAATTTCTCAGTTTTCTAGAGTGAAATCAGTAATTTCTTAGGTAAATTTCAGTCTTTCGCCCAACTCGCGATATCTGGCGCGATCTTGCTCGCTTGCAGTACTTCCGGCAATTTTTTGGGCGATCTGCGTCATTTCCAGTTTGAGATGGGTTAACTCCAGCTTTTTGAAGGCCCCTTCTAGGTCGGCACTAGCCCCCTCCAGATCCAAATCAGAACCCATCACGCGTTTTCTAAGGGCCTCATACATAGACGCAAACTCACTTCGTGACAACTGCTCCTGAAACATTGCAAAAGCGCCAGCCCCAACCACTGCCGGCTTATCACCTTCGCCAGGGATCAATTCCACTTGATCGCATTGCGCCAACAAATCCTGCATCAATGTAAGCGTATTGGCCGAGCGTTGCTCGGATGCTTGCAAAGCGAGCGATCTTTTATTCGCATCCAAGGCTTTGCCTAAATGCGGATACTGAATAAGGACTCGTAAGATTTGCACGGCTAAATCAGTGGGGGCCTGAGGGGGTGCAATATTTTGTGTAAACACCCTTTTTGCAGATCCTTTTGAAGTTTGCCAAGGCGCGCCTTGAGTCCTGTTGCCAGAGTTTGTATTTGTAAAGCCTGGGGCGCGAGTTGAGTTTGCAGAATACGATCCCGTTTGGACTGGTGCAGGCACTACCGTCAGGCCGCAGAAGGCCTCCAATTCCGCCGGGGTTGAATTAGTACGAATCGCCAACTCACGCAGTATTTGCGTACGCAAAGCGATTGGCGGCATCGAAAGTAGCAACGGTTTAGCAGCATGGTGTGTCTGCGCCCTTCCCTCCGGAGTGGTGAGCTCGTGTCCTTCGCTGGCAATCTTGAAGAAGAAGCTTGAAATCGACATTGCCTCTTTGATCACCTTCTCAAAAGCAGGGGCGCCGTATGCGCGCACATAACTATCGGGATCGTGTTCGGTAGGTAGGAATAAAAAGCGAATCTCTTTATCGTCAGACATCAATGGCAGGCAAGCTTCTAATGCACGTTGGGCTGCGCGCTGCCCGGCAGAATCACCATCAAAAGAAAAGACCACGCGATCAGTTTGACGAAGCAGCATACGCACATGATTCGCAGTACATGCCGTACCTAAAGTAGCCACAGCATTCGGGAAACCCAGTTGCGCGAGAGCCACCACATCCATATAACCTTCACACACCAAGACATACTCTTGCGAACGAATAGCTTGCCTTGCTTCGAATAAGCCATAAAGCGTATTGCCCTTAGAGAAAAGCGGGGTCTCTGGAGAATTAAGATACTTGGGCTCACCTTGATCTAGAATGCGCCCACCAAAACCAATCACTTGACCTTTGGGGTTGCGAATAGGGAACATGATGCGATCACGAAAACGGTCGTAACGCCTTGCCGGTTGATTGCCTTCGCCTTGCTCACTCTGAATTAGCAGTCCACCTTCCAACAAAGTCTTAGCAACCTCATCATTAGAGTAACTACCAAAGACCGCTTCGAGTCCTTGCCAGCCATCTGGCGCATACCCTAGGGAATAGCGTTTAGCGATTTCACCAGTAAGGCCGCGCCCCTTCAAGTACTCCACTGCCCGTGGAGCTACTTTAAGTTGCGCGCGATACCAATCGGATGCAGCACTCATCACCTCACCAAGAGCCATGGCTTGCCGCTGTCTCGCAACATCTTGCGCAGTGCGTTCTTCACGCGGCACAGTCAGCCCGACAGATCGGGCTAAATCTTCAATGGCATCCACATAGCCAAGTCCGGAGTACTCCATTGCAAAACTAATGGCCGAACCATGAGCTCCGCAACCAAAGCAGTGGTAAAACTGCTTTGTTGGTGATACTGAAAAAGAGGGGGACTTTTCCGAATGGAACGGGCACAAACCCTGATAGTTCGCACCCGCTTTTTTTAACTTCACGTGCTGCCCAACCACATCAACGATGTCAATCCGATTTAAAAGATCGGCAATGAAGGATTGGGGGATGAGCGCCATCAGTACTAAGTTTGATAACTCACTTTGCCAAAGCAGCTTTCACTAAGGCGGAGACTTTTCCCATGTCCGCCTTACCGGCTAGCTGCGCCTTGAGAGCGCCAATCACCTTGCCCATATCTTGGGGTCCGGCAGCACCAGTAGAACTCACCGCTAGAGCTACCGCTGCTTCGACCTCGGCATCAGAAAGCTGCGCAGGTAAGTAAGTTTGCAAGACAGTCATCTCAGCAGTTTCAATGACAACCAAGTCATCGCGTCCTGCTTTCTCAAACTGGGAGATTGAATCTTTGCGCTGCTTAATCATTTTTTCTACAGTTGCCACCACTCCAGCATCATCCACCACAATTCGCTCGTCCACTTCGCGCTGCTTGATGGCCGCCAATAAAAGACGGATCGTACTCAAACGCGCCACGTCTTTTGCGCGCATTGCGGTTTTCATATCTTCAGTAATTTGATCTTTAAGGCTCATGACTTATTCCTGTTGTGCTTTATTTTCTGTGTTAATTCTTACTACTCGACTATTTATTATTACGCGGGCACTGAAAAAGCAAAAACCCGCTGCGTTTCACCGTCAGCGGGTTTCAAAGCTTCTCGGTGAAGAGAGCTTTAAATTCTATTAGTAAAGCTTCTTAGGCAACATTTGGCTGCGAATACGCTTGTAATGGCGTTTAGCAGCGGCTGCTTTTTTACGCTTACGCTCAGCGGTTGGCTTTTCGTAGAACTCGCGAGCGCGCAAGTCGGTCAAAAGGCCATTTTTTTCAATGGTGCGCTTGAAACGGCGCAATGCCACTTCAAAAGGTTCGTTCTCACGTAGGCGGACTGTAGTCATACTTGTTTAACTCGTATATGCTCGAAAAATATCGAAAAATTAACTGAATTACGGATTCTAGCACGACCAAGCGAAAAATGATTGTTTTAGGCATAGAAACTTCTTGCGACGAGACTGGGGTGGCTTTATACAACACCGAGCCCTGGGAAAACGCCCAATTGGCCTCCCAAGGCATTTTGGGGCAGGCCCTGCACTCCCAAATTGCCATGCATCGGGAATATGGGGGCGTTGTGCCCGAATTAGCCTCTAGGGATCATATCCGCCGGGTTTTACCCCTGCTGGATGAGTCTTTATCGCGGTCAGGTCTCACCCTGAAAGATATTGATGCGGTAGCCTACACTCAGGGTCCTGGCCTTGCTGGAGCCCTCCTGGTGGGTAGTGCTTTTGCCAAATCTCTGGCTCAAGGCCTCAAACTCCCTTCTATTGGAGTGCACCACCTTGAAGGACACTTACTTTCCCCTTTGTTGGGCGCCTCTGTCCCTCAATTTCCATTTATCGCCCTGCTGGTTTCTGGCGGTCACACCCAATTAATGAAAGTCAGTGGAGTTGGTCGTTATGAGTTGCTTGGCGAAACCCTGGACGATGCCGCTGGGGAAGCTTTTGATAAAACCGCCAAATTATTAGGATTGGACTATCCGGGTGGCGCGGCGATTTCTAAACTCGCAGAAAAGGGGCGATCCGGTCGGTTTGATCTACCCAAACCCATGATGCATTCCGGAGATCTAGATTTTTCCTTTTCTGGTCTAAAGACTGCTGTTCTAAATCAAGTAAAGAAATTTCAAGAAAAGAATGTTTTCAATGCCAATGAGATTGCGCAATTTCATGCGGATCTGGCCAGAGCCTTTATGGAATCTCTGGTAGCGGTTTTAGTCAGCAAATCAGAAAAAGCGCTCAAGCAAACTGGTTGCAAACATTTAGTGCTTGCAGGTGGCGTGGGAGCTAACTTGCAACTGCGCGCAGCCTTAAATCAAAAAGCAGCTAAGAATGGTTTTGAAGTACATTACCCACCGCTAGATCTTTGCACCGATAACGGCGTGATGATTGCTTTTGCGGGTGCGCTACGTTTGCTGGCCGAGAATAATGGCTCAACTACTTCTGGTGCATTCGATATCAAGCCCCGTTGGGACTTACAGAGCAATAACCTAAGCTAGCTTGTATTGCGCTTGCTTTATTTTGCGAAGCTAATTCTAGCGAAGGCGCTGTGATTATGAATCGACTCAAAATTCTCAGCCTCAACCACAAACGAAAGAATGCGTTCATCCCGTTTGAGCTGGCCGGCAACGTCGCGTACCAAGTCCTCAACAAATTTCGGATTGCTATACGAGCGCTCGGTAACCCACTTTTCATCGGGACGCTTAAGCAAACCCCATAGCTCGCTAGATGCTTCACTCTCGGCTGTAGCAACCAAATCTTCTACAGTCATTTTTGTTTGCGAGTCGAGCACCACTGTCATCGTGACGTGCGAACGTTGATTGTGCGCACCAAAATCTGAAATCTCTTTTGAGCAAGGGCACAAACTCATCACAGGGACCAGGGCTCGTAACTGCAACTCAACATCGATTGAGCCCGCAGTATTTTTCTTGCCTTTAGCCATCCAGGTCACTTCATAATCCATCAAACTTTCCACACCAGAAACTGGCGCAGCTTTTTTTACAAAATGGGCATAAGTAAATTGCACTCGGCCTTCCGCCGCATCCAGAAGCGGCAACATCTCCCGAACCATGGAAACAACTGAAGCGCTATCAATCGCCTCATCTTGTTTTTGCAAAATCGCCATAAAACGCGACATGTGCGTTCCCTTGATATGCGCTGGCAAAGCAACGTCCATCTCAAAACTTCCAACCGATGGGAAGTTGCCACTCTTGCTACGAATCGTTAGAGGATGGCGTACACCACGAATACCTACCCGCTCAATTGGCAAGGCGCGCTCATCCCGCGTGGATTGCACGTCAGGCATAGCGCTAGGTTTTAAAAAAGAGGCATTCATGTCGTTCATGGGTCTATTTTCGGGCAAAACCAGCTTATTTGCCTGTGACCAATGAATTTGCACTCAAAACAGCCGGAAAACGTTGCGCAATCGACTTGGCAATTCCTGCCGCATCAAGGCCGCACTTGGCCATGAGTAGCTTGTAGTCGCCATGTTCAATAAATTCGTCCGGAATACCCAATTGCAATATGGGCTTATTCAATCCGGCGGCAGAGAGCGCTTCTAAGCACGCACTACCTGCGCCACCTTGAATGGCGCCATCCTCGATAGTGACCAAATAATCATGATCAACAGCCAAGGACTTAAGCAAGTCAAGATCCAAAGGCTTTACAAAACGCATATTGGCAACGGTGGCATCAAACTGCTCAGCGACTTTTAAAGCAGGATAGAGCAAAGTACCAAATGCCAAAATTGCTACGCGACTACCAGCAGATGCATTTGATTTACGACGTACCTCGCCTTTGCCCAGAGGTAATGTACGTAATTCTTTCGAAGGAATGGTGCCAACACCAGCACCACGTGGATAACGCACCGCGGTTGGATGGGGTTGATGGAAAGCCGTTGTTAATAAATCGCGGCACTCGGCTTCATCGGCTGGAGTCATCACCAGCATATTCGGAATACAGCGCAAGAAAGGAATGTCATAAACACCCGCATGGGTTGCACCATCCGCACCCACCAAACCAGCGCGATCCAATGCAAACAACACTGGCAAATCCTGAATCGCCACATCATGAATCAATTGATCGTAGGCGCGTTGCAAGAAGGTCGAATAAATTGCGACGACAGGTTTCATGCCTTCGCATGCCATGCCCGCAGCAAAAGTCACAGCATGCTGCTCGGCAATGCCTACGTCGTAATAACGCTTCGGAAAATTCTTTTCAAATTCGACTAAACCGGAACCCTCGCTCATTGCGGGAGTAATACCCACCAACAAAGGATCAGCATGCGCCATATCGCATAACCACTCACCAAATACTTGAGTAAAGGTTTTCTTAGGAGGGATTTCAGGCTGCTTCACACCCTCCTCGGGATTAAATTTACTCGGCCCGTGATAAAGCACGGGATCAGCCTCAGCCAATTCATAGCCTTGACCTTTGCGAGTGACGACGTGCAGAAATTGGGGTCCACGACCTTCGATTGCTAAGCGGCGCACGTTTTGAAACATGGGTATCAAAGCGGCTAAATCATGACCATCAATCGGGCCAAAATAATTAAAACCAAACTCTTGGAAAATCGTAGATGGAGAAACCATGCCTTTGGCATGGTCCTCAAGTCGTTTAGCGAACTCTCGCAAAGGCGGCGCAATCGATAAAACGCTATCAATACCTTTTTTCGTTGCCGAGTAAATATTGCCGCTCAGTAAGCGAGCAAGATGGCGATTCAATGCGCCTACCGCTGGTGAAATCGACATATCGTTATCGTTCAGGATTACCACCAGTGGCAAATCATCATAAACACCCGCGTTGTTCATTGCCTCGAATGCCATGCCACCTGTCATCGCGCTATCGCCGATTACAGCAACAGCCACTTGCTTCTCGCCTTTGGTCTGAAAAGCTCTAGCCATCCCCATGGCCGCAGAAATACTAGTGGATGAGTGACCGGTACCAAAAGCATCGTATTCACTTTCAGAACGACGGGGGAAACCAGATAAGCCGTCAAGTTGGCGCAAGGTATTCATACGCTCACGACGACCGGTCAAAATTTTATGGGGATAACTTTGATGGCCCACATCCCAAACAAGCCGATCATGGGGCGTATCAAAAACATAATGCAGCGCGATCGATAGCTCTACCGTCCCCAAATTAGATGAAAGGTGCCCGCCTGTCTTGGAGACGGAATCCAATACAAATTGACGTAACTCAGCGGCCAAAGCGGGCAACTCTTCGCGAGAAACTTTCTTTAAGTCAGCGGGGGAATGTATGGAATCTAAAGTCATCGAATCTAATGTGAAACTTATTTGCCCCTATTTACAACCAACAGAGCCAAATCTTTTAGGGCTTGCCCTTTATTACCAAAAATCTTCAGACTTGCAATGGCTTCTTCTTGTAAATGCTTCGCCTGTGTCTGTGCATAGTCTAAACCCATCAAGGTTACGTAGGTTGGCTTATCGTTGGCAGCGTCCTTACCAGCGGTCTTTCCCAAGGTTTGACTATCTGCCGTTGCGTCTAAAACATCATCCACAATCTGGAAGGCCAGACCAAGAGCTCGGGAGTAATTTCGCAAACAGGTCATTTGCGCTAGATTCAGGCGCGCGACAATGCCGCCCAACTCCACTGCGCAAGACAGCAATGCGCCGGTTTTCATAGCATGCATTTGCTGAAGGCCGGCAAGATCCAATTTTTTGCCGACACTGTCTAAATCAATTGCTTGGCCACCTGCCATACCACGCGAACCAGACGCGGCAGCCAAGGCGCTAATCATACGCAAACGAACATCAACATCACAGTTGGCATTGGCCAAAACCTCAAAAGCGCGCGTTTGCAAGGCATCCCCCACCAACAAAGCAATCGCCTCATCAAAGACTTTATGTACCGTGGGTCGCCCGCGGCGCAAGTCATCATCATCCATGCAGGGCAAATCATCATGAACCAGTGAATATGCATGAATGCACTCAATGGCCACTGCCGCAGAATCCAATACCTCTAGCGTCACCGCATCTTTTGCATTACCCAAGGCGCCGGCCGCATAAACCAATAAAGGGCGAATGCGTTTGCCACCGCCCTGTGCGGCATATCGCATCGCTTCATGCAGTCGATGCGGAACGATTTGATTTGAATCAAGCAGCGCATCCAACGCAGATTCGGTTCGAGTAGCATGACTAGCAAGCCATTCTTGGAATTGAAAAACGGAAGTCATTAGGCCTCGAATACGCGCACTTGCTGCTCAACCTGAGCAAGCACACCCTGGCAATGCTTCAACAAAGCAGCGCCACGCTGATAAGCCAAAAGCGTTTCTTCCAGGGAAAATTTGCCGGACTCCATATCAGAAATCAGCTTTTCCAACTCCTTCACAGCCTCCTCATACCGCAATTTAGGGTCGATTAGGGTCTCTAAACCGGCTTTTTGACTATCGGATTTTTTGGCTGGCATAAGTCCATTTCCTTGATTTTTCTTGCACAAACAGCCCTACATATTAAAGCGAGAAGCCCCTCCGATGGGTATAATTCACCCCTTCCTTTCCAATATCGATTCGTCGATGGTTGGATTGGTTATTCCGCTTAGCTTCGGCTGACGTTTTCGGGGGTGGGGAGAATGACTAATCTGGCTACCGCGCAGAAGCTTGCGCCGTCCAATCTTCAGTTGCCGGTTTCGGCATATTTTGACGTTGATCTTTATCAGCGTGAAATTGAACTGCTTTTCAAGCAGGGGCCTGGCTATGTCGGCCACGACCTCATGGTGCCCGAAGTGGGCTCCTATCGCACTCTAGCCGCAGAAAATGAAGGTCGCATCCTAGTCCGCAATGAGACTGGTGTAGAACTGCTGTCGAATGTTTGCCGCCATCGCCAAGCACTTATGCTTAATGGCTCAGGCAAAGCGGGCAATATTGTTTGCCCACTTCATCGCTGGACCTATGATCTAGAAGGCAATCTCTTGGGCGCGCCTCATTTTGAAGACAAGCCTTGCCTCAATCTTGGCAAGTCTCCATTGCAAAACTGGCAAGGGCTTTTATTTGAAGGCCCGCGCGATGTCAGAGCAGACCTTGCCAACCTTGGCGTTACCGACGATCTGAAATTTGATGGCTACGTTCTTGATCATGTCGAAGTGCACGAATGCAACTACAACTGGAAAACATTTATCGAGGTTTATCTCGAGGACTATCACGTAGTTCCCTTTCATCCAGGCTTGGGTAAGTTTGTTTCCTGCGAAGATCTTCGTTGGGAGTTTGGTGAATGGCACAGCGTACAAACTGTTGGCATCCATAAAGACCTGGCAACACCTGGATCACCCGTTTATCGCAAGTGGCACGAAGCAGTGTTACGTCAATACGAAGGCAAAACACCGCGCCATGGAGCGATCTGGCTCACCTATTACCCCAACGTGATGGTGGAGTGGTACCCCGGCGTACTCTGCGTCTCGACTCTACATCCATTAGGCACCAATAAAACTCGCAATATTGTTGAGTTCTATTACCCAGAAGAAATTGCTCTGTTTGAACGTGAGTTTGTTGAAGCCGAGCGCGCTGCCTATATGGAAACCTGTATCGAGGATGATGAAATCGGCGAGCGCATGGATGCTGGTCGCGCCGCTCTATTGGCACGCGGCATTAATGAAGTTGGCCCGTATCAAAGCCCGATGGAAGATGGCATGCAACATTTCCACGAGTGGTATCGTCGTGTTATGAACTATCAAGGCATTTAATCTCATTCATAGAAGGTCAATATGACTCCTCTCATTTCCGCCAACCAGTTAGAAGAAATCATTAACAGCGGTGAGGATGTTTTGCTGTGCGACTGTCGATTTGATTTAGCCGACACAAGAGCCGGCAGAAAAGCTTACGAAGAGGGCCATATTCCCGGGGCTATCTACATAGATCTTGACCAAGACCTTTCAGGTGAAAAAACGGGTAAGAATGGGCGACACCCCTTGCCAACGCCAGCGGAGTGGGCCCAAACAAAAGCCCGCCTCGGCATGGATCAAAACAGTTTGGTTGTGGCTTACGATAAGCAAGGCTCTATATATGCCAGCCGTTTGTGGTGGATGCTCAAAGCTACTGGACATGCCAACGTACGCGTTCTAGATGGCGGGCTAGATGCCTGGAATGGCCCTATCGGGACTGTGCCACGTAAACCAACTCCAACCAGCCAAATAATTGAGGCAATGCCTTACGCGGGTCTTGTATCGGTTGATGCAGTCGTTGAGAACTTGCAAACCAAAAAAAGTGTGGTGATGGACGCGCGCGCCAATGATCGCTTTCATGGTCAAAACGAAACCTTAGATCCTGTCGGCGGACACATTCCTGGCGCACTCAATCACTTCTTTAAAGATAATTTATCCGCGACACTTTTCAAAACACCAGAGCAACTCTATAAAGAGTTTGTGGATTTCTTGGGCCCTATCAAAGCATCGGATGTCATTCACCAATGCGGCTCAGGAGTAACGGCTTGCCATAATCTGTTGGCAATGGAAATAGCTGGCTTCAAGGGCTCTCGCCTCTATGCGGGCAGCTGGAGCGAATGGTGCGCAGACCCCGCCAGACCTATTCAGATTTAATGCAAGTAGGAAAGTAGAATCACAAATCCCACGCCACACCCTATCAAAACTGTTTGACGCAAAGACTCAGCCCAATGGGGGCGACGATGCATTTGTGGAATCAAATCACTCACTGCGATATATATAAAACTGCTCGATGCCAGGACTAGTAAATAAGGCATTACAGCGTGAGCCTTGCCCAAAAAGAAGTAAGCCAGGATGCCGCCGACTACAGCGGCCAAACCACAAATGAGGTTATAAAGTAAAGCGCGTGCACGAGAGAATCCCGCGTTCAATAAAACAATAAAGTCTCCAATTTCCTGCGGGATCTCATGGGCAATGATGGCAAGCGCGGTAAAGAAGCCGACTTGATAATCAGCCATAAAAGCTGCCGCGATCAAGATGCCATCGACAAAATTATGGATGCCGTCACCGACCAAGATCATGCCGCCGCTGCGACCCGCAACCTCAGCATCGTGACCATGATGGTGATGGTGACCATCCCCTTCATGATGATGACTGTGGCGCAATAAAGCAATTTTCTCGAGCAAGAAAAAGCCCAGCAAACCCGCAAGTAAAGTAGCAAACAAAAGCTGAGGGCTTATACCCCCCATGCTAAAAGCCTCTGGTAAAGAGTGCAACAGGGCGGTAGCGAGCAAGATGCCAACCGATACACTCACCATGTCATTCACCATCTTGGATAGCAAAGTCAAAGAGAAGGTAGCGGCAATTGAAACGCTCACCACTCCGGCAAATGCTGTGATCAAAACGATGCTCTGGAGAATGGACATATTAATTAGATGACCCCATATTGTTTAAACCATGCCAAACATTTTTTCCAGCCATCTTTTGCTGGACCTTCGCGGTAAGACTCCCGATAGTCGGCATGAAACGCATGAGGGGTATCTGGGTAAACCTCAAACTGAGATGCTTTGGCTGCGGAATTAGTAGGCGCAGCTTTTGCTAAAGCAGCCCGCATTTGATCAATACTCTCCACAGAAATTCCGGCATCAGCAGCTCCATACAAACCGAGTACCGGGGCTTTTAAATCAGCGGCGATATCGATTGGGTTGCGAGGATTACCCTCGGTCTTTTCGCCAATTAAACGACCATACCAAGCAACACCCGCGCGCACTTGAGGAAGCGTAGCGGATAGCCAGGCAATACGACCACCCCAACAGAAGCCCGTGACACCCACTCGCTTCAAATCACCACCATTCTTACCCGCCCATACCAAAGCGGCTTGCACGTCACCCAGTACCTGTGCATCTGGTGTTTTAGAGATCACGTTGGTAAAAATTTCAGCAATGCTGCCATATTGACTGGGGTCACCGGCACGTATGAAGAATTCAGGGGCAATCGCCAGGTAACCTAACTTTGCAAAACGTCTGGTTACATCAGCGATGTACTCATGCACACCAAAAATTTCACACACCACAATCACGATTGGCAACGACCCCTTCGCCTTTTCTGGACGAGAAACATAGGCGGGGATTTTCTCTGTGCCGACTGGAATCACTTGTTCGCCTGCGATCAGGCCAGAAAAATCCGTTTGAATTGCGGCCGCCACTACGGGCTCGGATGCGGGAGCCAAACCGATACCAATACCCGTCGCCGCAATTGCGGAGGTTCTCATAAAATGTCTTCTGTCGCTTTGTACATTTTGTGAAGGTTGATGGTCGTTTTTACTCATGAAATTTCTACTCGGGTTAATGCGCTTCTTCCCAATTATCACCAATACCAATACTAACCAACAATGGAACCTTGAGATCCGCTACCGTACACATCAGCCCTGGCAATTTCTCCTTGAGCAGATCAATCTCATCCAAAGGCACATCAAATACCAATTCATCATGCACCTGTAAGAGCATGCGAGTCTTCAGTTGCTCTTTTTCCAACCAGTCCTCAACAGCAATCATGGCCAGCTTAATTAAGTCTGCGGCAGTACCTTGCATCGGCGCATTAATAGCTGCGCGCTCAGCGCCCTGACGACGTGGTCCATTAGACCCCTTAATCTCAGGCAGCCAAAGCCTTCTGCCAAAGACTGTTTCCACATAACCATGTTCACGAGCCTCTAAGCGAGTGCGCTCCATGTATTGCGCAACCCCCGGGTAACGATCAAAATATTTCGCGATATAGTTTTGCGCCGCTGAACGCTCAATTCCTAAATTGCCAGCCAAACCAAATGCACTCATGCCATAGATCAAACCAAAGTTAATCACCTTGGCATAACGACGCTGCTCAGAGTTCACCTCTTCTAAAGGCACGCCAAAAATTTCAGCGGCAGTTGCTTGGTGCACATCTTTACCAGCCCTAAATGCGGCAAGTAAATTCTCATCTTCGGCGATATGCGCCATGATGCGCAACTCAATCTGTGAATAGTCCGCTGAAAGCAGTTTGCAACCATCAGCAGGAATGAAGGCCTCGCGAATGCGTCGACCCTCTTCGGTACGCACGGGAATATTTTGTAAATTTGGATCGCTTGATGCTAGACGTCCCGTTACGGCTGTCGCTTGCGAGAAATTAGTATGCACACGACCCGTCTTGGGATCGGCCATACGTGGCAATTTCTCGATATAGGTTGACATCAATTTAGCCAAACTACGGTAGTCCAAAATACGGGCTGGCAGAGGATAATCTTCAGCCAGCTTTTGCAAGACCTCCTCATCAGTTGATGGCGCGCCCGATGGCGTCTTTTTAATCACTGGCAACTCTAATTGCCCAAATAAGATTTCAGCGATCTGCTTAGGTGATTGGATATTAAAAGGCTGCCCTGCGAGCTTATGAATCTCGCCCTCTAATTCAAGAAGACGTTTTCCAACTTGTTGGCCTTGTTTTGCCAACAAAGCTGAATCAATCCGAATGCCGTTGCGCTCCATGATCCCGAGCACACGCATTGCTGGCATTTCAATATGTTCGTAAACATAACGCAGACCAGGACTCGCCTCAATCTGTGGCCACAGCTCTAGATGCAAACGAAGTGTAATGTCAGCATCCTCAGCAGCGTAATCAGTCGCAATCTTCAGGTCGACTTGATCAAATCCAATTTGATGCGCCCCCCTGCCACACACCTCTTCGTAACGAATAGTCTTCACGCCAAGATGACGTTCAGCCAAGCTATCCATATTGTGCGGAAGGTGTGATTCCAGTACATATGACTCAAGCAAGGTATCAAACTGAACACCACCTAATGTAATACCGTAATTTGCGAAGATATGACTATCGTATTTTAAGTTTTGCCCCACTTTCAGGCAGGAAGCGCTTTCCAACCAAGTTTTCATACGCGCCAGCACAAACTCGCGATCCAATTGAACTTCGCCATGACGATGCGCCACCGGAATGTAACAAGCCTCGCCTGGATTGACAGACAAAGAGATCCCCACCAATTCAGCGGCGAGAGCGTCCAAGCCAGTAGTTTCAGTATCTACCGCTGTCAACTGCGCGCTTTCAATCTTTTTAAGCCACTTTTCCAAAGCGGCTTCATCAACAACGCATTCATACTTGCGCTCAATCGCGTCATGCAAATCGCTTTTGGCCTGAGATAAGACCGCTGTTGGCGCAGAAGCAATCTCTCTGGATATTTTTGCAGCCAACTCACCTGGAGAAATACCTGGCAATGGGCTACCAGCTAAATCAAAGTTAGGCCTTGCTTGCTCACCCTGATCCTGCGGATTATTCAGCTGCTTCTCCACATCCCGCAACCATGTCTTAAATGCATAACGCTCAAATAGCTCACGCAAAAGCGGAGCGTCTTCAGACTTGGCGTGCAACTCATCCAGACTCAGAAGATGGGGATTTAAATCGCAATCGGTTTTAACGGTGATTAGTTCGCGCGCTTTCGGAAGCCACTGCAAGCTAGCCCGCAGGTTCTCGCCAACCACACCCTTTACTTGATCTGCATTGGCCATCAAATTATCTAGATCGCCAAATTCAGCCAACCATTTATTTGCCGTCTTTGGACCAGCTTTAGGAACACCGGGCACATTATCGACAGCATCGCCAATAATGGATAAGTAATCCACAATACGCTCTGGTGGAACCCCAAACTTTTCAATCACACCCTCGATATCCAACTTTTCATTGGTCATCGTATTAATGAGCGTCACCGATGGATTAACGAGTTGCGCCAAATCTTTATCACCAGTAGAAATAATGGTTTCCCAACCCGCCTGAGTTGCCTGACAGGCTAAGGTGCCAATGACGTCATCGGCCTCTACCCCAGAAACCATCAGTACGGGCCAACCCAAAGCCTTCACCATCGCATGAATAGGCTCTATTTGCTTCACCAGATCTTCAGGCATTGGAGATCGATGAGCCTTGTATTCGGCATACATTTCATCCCGAAAAGTCTTGCCCTTGGCATCAAATACACAGGCAATATGGTCAGCCTTTAACTCGGATCGAGCCCGGCGCATCATATTGACCATGCCATAAATAGCCCCCGTGGGGTCACCAGCCCCATTCCTAAGGTCTGGCATGGCATGAAAGGCGCGGTAGAGGTAGCTAGAGCCGTCTACCAACAAGAGTCTATGTTTAGTCATACCGCAATCGTACAATCTAGTTGCTAACTACCCACGGGTCTGGTTTGGGAACCGGTCTGGAGTGGGGCTAAAAAGGTGAAAAATGATGCATACTCTAACCAACTTATTCAGTCGCTCTATGAGCCAGGCTCTTGTATTAACAAGCTTTTTTATGGCTTTTAGCGTCTTTGGGCTTAATACCGCTTGCGCCCAAAACACTAGCCACGCCCTCAGCCCCGAAGAGCTTCAGCAAATTAATAACCAGCCACTTGCACCCGCCGTAAGCGCATCTGGCGTCATGAATACCCCAGAAACTCGGCAGCCAAGCTATCAATACAAAAATGACCGTGGTACCACGGTCACCGAGTACAAAGATGCTAATAGCCCGACACAGGTACAGGTAAAGACCAAATTGACTACCTATGAAATGTCGCCACCAGACTCCGTTAAACCAGGCACTCAATCTGGCGAAGGTAGTTTGCTTAGTGTGCCCAGCATCAGCCTGCCAATTCAATAAATTATGGCTGTATTTACCCCGATCGAGCTTGGCGATATCTCCGACTGGATCGCACGGGATTTCAATATTGGGCAAGCAAGCGCCATACGCGGCATCCATGGCGGTATTGAGAATTCCAATTTCTTCTTAGACACCATTCAAGATGGCAAGAAGCAAGAATTCGTTTTAACGATTTTTGAAAGATTGTCGGCGGAGCAACTCCCCTACTACCTTAAACTCATGGGGCATCTGGCAGATAAAGGCATTCCAGTGCCAAAGCCAATTGCAAACAAAGATGGTGCTATTTTGTTTTCTCTCAAAGGCAAACCAGCGGCAATTGTGAGCAAACTCCCAGGCTTATCCAGATTGCAGCCTGAAGTTAATCACTGTGCGCTAGTCGGTGCGATGCTGGCGAAGATGCATTTAGCCGGTTCTGATTTTTCCAAGACACAGGAAAATTTACGCAGCATCGCTTGGTGGAAAAAAACGGTGCCTCAAGTACTTTCGCACCTGAACGCTAGCCAAAAAGAATTGCTGTCAAGTGAATTGGCTGCGCAAGAACAATTTTTTGCTTCAAACGAATATGCTTCTCTACCTCAAGGCGCAAGCCATTGCGACCTCTTCAGAGACAACGTCTTATTTGATCCGCAGAGCTCAAGCGATACATCCAAGGATCAACTGGGCGGCTTCTTTGACTTTTATTTCGCCGGGACTGATAAATGGCTATTTGATTTAGCGGTCACAGTAAACGACTGGTGTTTGGCCGGCAATAAAAAAGATTTGGATCCTGCGCGTTTTAATGCGCTAATGGAGGCTTATCAATCCGTCCGCCCACTGACTGCAAGTGAACAAACAAGCTGGCCAATGATGCTTCGCGCCGCAGCGCTACGCTTCTGGATTTCACGCTTGTGGGATTTTTATTTACCTCGTGACGCTCAAATGCTGACGCCGCATGACCCCAGCCATTTTGAGCGCATCCTTTTAAGTCGCAAAGCAATATGAAACTCAATTCGGTCGAAGCTAAAGAAGGCTATACATGGATTCGCCAAGGTATTTGGCTTTTCAAGCAAAATCCGCTCGGGTTCTTGATGTTAATTTTTATGTATGTTTTTATTGCCCAGCTTGCGGTACTGGTACCCATTATTGGCGTTTTCGCAGTATTGGTTCTGACGCCCACCTTATCCGTAGGATTCATGACTGCTTGCCGTCAGGCCATTCAAAAAGAACGTATTCGCCCCTTAGTGTATTTAGCAGCACTTCAATCAACCATGCTGGTGCGCAAAAGAATTCTGCAACTAGGCCTCATCTATGCGGCGCTGATTCTGGCATTAAGCTTTGTACTCAGCTTAGTAGTGGATTTTGAGTTGCTCCTCCCGCTCATGACGAGTGATAAACCAATTACTCCGGAAGCTGTTCGCCAAATTTATTTATTACTTTTTCTCGGCGCCATTCTTTATACCCCCGTTGCGATGCTAATGTGGTTCTCACCAATACTGGTCGCCTGGGAAGACATGTCAGTTCCTCAGGCCCTTTTTTCAAGTTGTCTAGCTTGCTGGGCCAATCGTGGAGCCTTCTGCCTATACCTCGCGATCTGGAGCATTGTTCTCGTAGCCATTCCATTATTGATAGGGGCTACGTTTGACTCAGTCGACTTCGGTCAAGCTGCATCGTTCGTAATTGCTCCGCTCTCTATGGCTGGGCTTACTGTGATGCATTGCTCTTTCTATGCCACCTGGAAAGCCTGCTTTACAGACAATGAAGCGATGATGTTGCCAGCCTAAACCGTCATTCAATTGCAGTGAGTTTGGCAATACTCAGTTGCAACCACTTCACACCATGACGCTTAAAGTTCACCTGCGCCCGCGCATCAGCATCATTACCCTCTAATCCGGTAACGCGCCCCTCACCAAATTTGGTATGAAACACATTTTGCCCAATCGTAAATGGGTAATTGCCACGTGGTGGCGCAGCCATTCTTTGAACAGCTGTTGAGGCCGAACCCACACGCCCGACACGCGCAGGGGCTGGGCTATAGGTTTGATATCGTACTTTTTGGCGATCACTCCCAGAATCAAAAAAGTCATTCGACTCGTACTCACGCTGGCGTGTGTAACCATCCTGCCAGGTTGATCCGGAACTTCTTCCGCTGCCACCCCAGCGAGCATCTTTTACTTTTGGAGTGAGCCATTTCAGGGAGTCGGCCGGCAACTCTTCCAAGAAACGGGATGGCATGTTGTAGCGTACTTGGCCATGCAACATGCGTGACTGAGTATGAGAGAGATACAAGCGCTCTTTAGCCCTGGTAATGGCGACATACATGAGGCGACGCTCTTCTTCCAGACCGTTAAGCTCGTTCACGCTGTTTTCGTGCGGAAACAAACCTTCTTCTAGGCCAGTAATGAACACAGCGGTAAATTCCAAACCTTTGGCTGAGTGGACTGTCATCAACTGCACGGCATCCTGTCCAGCCTGAGCTTGATTGTCTCCAGCCTCCAATGAAGCATGCGATAAAAATGCCGCTAAAGGGGAAATTGCAACCGCACCAGACTCATTCTCACTGGGTAACATAGCTGCCGCCGCATCCTGACCATAACCTTCCTCCGCTATAAAGGCGGTCGCGGCATTCACTAACTCTTGTAAGTTTTCTACGCGATCCTGACCCTCGCGCTCGGTCAAATAATGCTGAATCAATCCGCTGTTCTGAATGATGAACTCCACCGTCTCGGGCAAAGTATTGTGTCGTGTAGCTTCACGCATGTGATCAATCAAACGCACAAAGCCACTCAGTGATGCGCCAGCTTTTCCAGTCAAACTAGTAGCTGCCAAATACAAGGAGCATTGCTGGGCTCTTGCTTCATCTTGCAGCGCTTCAATGGATCGCGCGCCGATGCCTCGCGTCGGGAAATTCACGACGCGCGAGAAAGAGGTATCGTCGTTTGGGTTCTCTAAGAGTCGCAAATAAGCTAGCGCATGTTTAATTTCCGCACGCTCGAAGAATCGCAAACCGCCATAGACACGATATGGAATCGCTGCCGAAAACAAGGCATGCTCAATAATCCGAGACTGGGCATTGCTGCGGTAGAGCAAAGCAATCTCAGTACGCTTAATGCCGCTGTTGACTAATGCTTTAATTTCATCAATCAGCCAAGCAGCTTCAGCATGATCGCTGGCCGCATCATAAATGCGTACTGGCTCACCATGGCCTGCATCTGTGCGCAGATTTTTCCCTAGGCGCTCGGTGTTATTGGAAATTAGATGATTTGCCGTATCCAAGATATGGCCATGCGAGCGATAGTTCTGCTCAAGCTTCACCATCATGGGATGAAATTGTTTTTCATAGAGACGCATGTTCTCCACATCGGCGCCACGGAAGGCATAAATACTTTGATCGTCATCGCCAACGGCAAATACCGCGCTCGCACCAACGCTACTGCAATTGATTCGACTAGCATCATGTCCAGAAAGCAATTTCAACCAAGCGTATTGCAAGGCATTGGTATCCTGAAACTCATCAATCAGAATATGACGGAAACGCTCCTGGTAATGCGTCCGAATTGCTTCGTTATGTTTTAACAACTCATAACTACGCAACAGCAATTCCGCAAAGTCCACCACGCCTTCACGCTGACACTGCGCATCATAAGCATCATAGAGTTGTGCCATCTTGGCCTGAAAATCGTCACCTGACTCTAGCTCGCGTGCGCGCATCCCGCGCTCTTTGGCGTGCGCAATAAAATATTGCAACTGCTTAGGCGGGTATTTCTCGTCGTCGACCTTCAAACTCTTTAAAAGACGCTTAATTGCAGATAGCTGATCCTGAGTATCCAAAATCTGAAAAGTGGAGGGCAAACCCGCTTCTTTATGGTGTGCGCGCAATAAACGGTTGCAAAGACCATGAAAGGTACCAATCCACATACCCCGAGTATTGATAGGCAGCATGGCGCTAAGACGCAGCAGCATCTCTTTGGCGGCCTTATTGGTGAAGGTCACTGCCAAGATGCCAATAGACGAAACCTGACCCGTTTGGATCAACCAAGCTATACGGGTAGTGAGTACGCGGGTTTTGCCGCTCCCCGCACCGGCCAAAATTAAGGCTGATTGAGCCTGGCCATTTTCATTTACGGGCGGGAGGGTTACTGCCTCGCGCTGTTCTGGATTGAGGTTCGCGAGCAAGTCTGAGTACATCGTCCCAATTATAATTTGCCTCTTATGTCAAATGTTTCGAATACCCCTAATTCTCCAGCAAGCAGTCCTGCGGACCAGCTTGCCAAATCCTACGAGCCCGCACCCATAGAAGCCCATTGGGGCCCAGAATGGGAAAGCAGAGGCATTGCCACCGCCTCGCTCGATGATGGGAAAACAGACTTTAGCGTCCAACTTCCGCCACCGAACGTGACTGGTACCCTACATATGGGTCATGCCTTTAACCAAACCATCATGGATGGCTTGGTGCGTCACGCTCGCATGTCCGGCAAAAACACCTTATGGGTACCCGGCACAGACCATGCCGGCATTGCCACACAAATCGTCGTTGAACGTCAGCTCGATGCGCAAAAAGTATCCCGTCACGACCTGGGCCGCGAGAAGTTTTTAGAAAAAGTATGGGATTGGAAGGAAACCTCCGGTTCAACCATTACTCGCCAAATCCGTCGCCTTGGCGCCTCTATTGACTGGGGTCGTGAATATTTCACGATGGACAACAAGATGTCCAAAGCAGTCGTTGAAGTATTTGTGCGTCTACATGAGCAAGGCCTGATCTATCGTGGTAAACGCTTGGTGAACTGGGATCCGGTTTTGGGCACTGCCGTTTCAGACTTAGAAGTAGTAAGCGAAGAAGAAGATGGCTCGATGTGGCACATCCGCTATCCGCTCACTGATGGCTCGGGTCACTTAACCGTTGCCACTACTCGCCCAGAAACCCTCTTGGGCGACGTAGCGGTGATGGTGAATCCTGAAGATGAACGCTACAAACATCTCATTGGCAAGTCAGTCAATCTACCCTTGTGCAATCGCGAGATCCCCATTATTGCGGATGACTACGTTGATTTAAATTTCGGCACAGGTGTTGTGAAGGTTACCCCAGCTCACGACTTCAATGACTATGCAGTCGGACAGCGCCATCATTTGCCGCTCATCAACATCCTTACCTTAGACGCCAAGGTCAATGAGAATGCGCCAGCTGCCTACCAAGGCATGGAGCGTTTTACCGCTCGCGAACAAATCGTCGCTGATTTGGATGCCGCCGGTCTATTAGAAAAAGTTCAGCCCCATAAATTGATGGTGCCTCGCGGTGATCGCACCCAAACCATCATTGAGCCCATGCTCACCGACCAATGGTTTGTAGCGGTTTCTAAACCAAGTCCTGATAACAAATACCAGCCTGGATCATCCATAGCCGGCGCCGCATTAGATGCCGTCACCAAAGGCGATATCAAACTTGTTCCAGAAAACTGGATCAGCACCTATACGCAATGGCTCGAAAACATTCAAGACTGGTGCATCTCGCGTCAACTCTGGTGGGGCCATCAAATTCCCGCTTGGTATGGAGAAGAAGGGGAAATCTTTGTAGCGCGCTCCGAAGAAGAGGCAAAGGTAAAGGCGGCTGTCGCGGGCTATACCGGCAAACTTCACCGTGACCCCGATGTTTTGGATACTTGGTTTAGCTCGGCTCTAGTGCCATTTAGCTCGCTAGGCTGGCCTGAAGAAACGCCTGAGCTCAAACACTTCCTTCCGTCCTCTGTTTTGGTTACAGGCTTTGACATCATTTTCTTCTGGGTGGCACGCATGGTGATGATGACCTGCCACTTCACCGGAAAGGTTCCATTCAATACCGTATACGTTCATGGCTTAGTGCGCGATTCAGAAGGTCAGAAGATGAGTAAGTCCAAAGGCAATACCTTGGATCCAATCGACTTAATTGACGGCATCAAGATTGAAGAGTTAGTTGGCAAGAGAACTTCTGGCCTAATGAATCCCAAACAAGCTGAAAGCATCAGCAAGAAAACCAAGAGGGAGTTCCCGGAGGGAATTCCAGCATTTGGTACTGATGCCCTGCGCTTTACTTTTGCCTCCCTTGCGTCACTGGGTCGCAATATCAACTTTGATCAGAAACGCTGCGAAGGATATCGCAACTTCTGCAACAAACTCTGGAATGCAACTCGCTTCGTTCTGATGAACTGCCCTGGAGGAGATGAAGAGAACGGTCTTGCGCCTTGCGACAATCAATGTGGTCCAGATGGTTACTTAGATTTTTCACCGGCAGATCGCTGGATTGTCTCTCTACTACAAAGAACCGAAGCTGACATAGATAAAGGCTTCCAGAGCTATCGCTTTGACAATATCGCCTCTAGCATCTACCAATTTGTTTGGGATGAGTATTGCGATTGGTATCTCGAGCTCGCTAAAGTGCAACTGCAAACTGGCACACCGGCACAGCAGCGCGCTACGCGTCGCACCTTGCTACGCGTTCTGGAAACGATTTTGCGCATGGCGCACCCACTGATTCCATTCATTACTGAAACACTCTGGCAGATAGTTGCCCCCATATCCGGGAAAGAACTTGCCAAACAAAAAAAGCAAACGATTGCCCTTCAGCCTTACCCAGTCTCTCAACCGGAGAAGATTGATGAGCAGAGTGAAGCGTGGGTTGCCCAAATTAAATCCATCATTGATGCCTGCAGAAATCTACGCGGTGAGATGCAAGTGCCGCCCGGACAAAAAGTACCACTTTGGATTAGCGGGCCTGAAGCGTTCTTGAAGCAAGCGACTCCCTACCTCACTGCTTTAGCGAAATTATCCGAAGTCAAAATCTACCAAGATGAATCCGCTTTAGAAAAAGAAGCTCCTGGCGCCCCCATCGCTTTGATTGGCGACCTCAAGCTCTTGCTCAAAATTGAAGTGGATGTAGCCGCAGAAAGAATTCGTCTTGGCAAAGAGATTGAGCGCTTAGCCAATGAAATCGCCAAAGCTCGCGGCAAACTCTCCAACGAGAGCTTTGTGGCTAGAGCCCCAGAGGACGTAGTGGCGCAGGAAAAACAACGACTTGCGGGCTTTGAACAAAATCATGAAAAGCTTGTTGCACAATTAGAGCGTCTTCAGTAGAAACCAAAAAAGTCAAAAACGATCGGGATCACTATGCCTTTATCAACTAAAGTAGTTACTAAAGCAGTTTTTCCGGTTGCTGGCTTAGGCACTCGTTTCCTGCCCGCTACCAAAGCCAGCCCTAAAGAGATGTTGAACGTAGTGGATAAGCCGCTGATTCAATATGCCGTAGAAGAGGCAATTGCCGCAGGCATCACTGAAATGATTTTTGTTACAGGTCGTAGCAAACGCGCGATTGAGGATCACTTCGACAAAGCTTATGAATTAGAAGCGGAACTAGAAGCAAAAAATAAACAAGCTTTACTAGAAATCGTCCGCAGCGTTAAACCCAGTCATGTTGATTGCGTGTATGTACGCCAACCTGAAGCCCTTGGTTTAGGTCATGCGGTTTTATGCGCAGAAAAATTAGTCAGGGATGAACCTTTTGCCATCATCTTAGCCGACGACTTGCTAGATGGCCGCCCTCCGATCCTAAAACAAATGCTCAAGGTGTTTGATGGGCAGAATGGTTCTGTATTGGCCGTAGAAAAAATTGATCCGGCTAAAAGCAGCTCTTACGGAATTGTTGCCGGGAATGAAATTGCCAAAGGCATCTACAGACTCAATGGCATCATAGAGAAACCACAGCCCAAAGATGCCCCATCCAACTTAGCAGTAGTTGGTCGCTATGTTTTATCTTCGAATATTTTTAGCCACATTCGCAACCTTAAGCCTGGTGCTGGCGGCGAAATTCAACTCACCGATGCCATCGCTTCCATGCTAAAAGAAGAGCCTGTATTCGCATATGAATACGATGGTGTGCGCTACGACTGTGGCAGCAAGCTTGGCTACCTCAAAGCTTCAGTGGAATTTGCATTACGCCACTCTGAGGTTAAAGATGAATTCGCGGCTTACTTAAAGAGTCGGTCTTTAGCCTAGTACAACTTATTGGCAGCTAGCTCTTATCTTCTCTTCAAAAAGAAAACCAAAACATTACCCTCATTAGCGGTAGCGATTAACTCGTTGCCAGTTTGCTTGGCAAACGCAGGAAAGTCATGAGCAGCTCCAGAATCAGTTGCTTTAATCTTCAGCACTTCACCTGACTGCATTGTTGCCAAGGCTTTCTTGGTGCGCAAAATAGGCAGCGGGCAATTCATGCCAATAGCATCTACCTCTGCATTAAAAGCGATTTCGCCGCTCATTTACTTGCAATCCAATCTTTAACGCCAGCCAAAGCGGCATCTAAGGCTGCTGGATTATTTCCACCTGCCATAGCCATTTCAGGCTTACCGCCACCCTTGCCGCCAACCTGAAGCGCAACAAAATTCACAAGATCCCCAGCCTTCACCTTGCCAATCGAATCCGCAGTGACGCCGGCTACCAAACTCACCTTATTGCCCTGTACCGAGGCCAGCACAATGGCGGCGGTCTTCAACTTTGCTTTCAAGGCATCCATAGTCTCGCGCAGAACTTGCGCATCCGCGCCGTCTAAACGCGCTACCAATACTTTAAGACCGTTCACATCTATCGCCTGGGTCGCCAATTCATCCCCTTGGCTGGCGGCAAGCTTGGAATTCACTTTTTCCAATTCGCGCTCAGCTTGGCGCAAACTTTCTTGCAACTGCGTCACGCGACCGACTAAATCTCCAGGGTGCGTTTTTAATACAGCGGCAGCTTCATTAAGCTTATCCTCAAGACCCTGCAAGAAGTGCAATGCATTTTCTCCGGTTACCGCCTCAATACGACGAATACCAGCAGCTACACCACTCTCAGAAACAATCTTCAGACTACCAATGTCGCCAGTACGTTCAACGTGCGTTCCACCACAGAGTTCTTTGGAACTACCGATTTCTAACACGCGCACTTCGTCACCATACTTCTCGCCAAAGAGCATCATGGCGCCTGTTTTCTGCGCATCATCCAAAGACATCACTTTTGCGGAAGTAGCTGTATTCGTCAAAATCTCACGATTCACAATATCTTCAACCAAGCGAATCTCTGCCGCAGTAATGGGCGCGTTATGTGTAAAGTCAAAACGCGTCTTGCTTGCGTCAACCAAGGAACCCTTTTGCTGCACATGATCGCCCAACACTTCACGCAGAGCTTTATGCAGGATGTGCGTAGCACTGTGATTGCGTATCGTCTCAAGTCTTTGCTGGGTATCAACCAAAGCATTGATGGAGTCGCCCACCTTAAGCTCGCCCTCAACCACTTCGCCCTGATGGCCAAATACATCTGCTTGAATTTTAAAAGTATCTTCAACAGTAAAATGAGCAGATTCATTGCGCAATTTGCCCTTATCACCAACCTGACCACCTGATTCTGCATAAAAAGGGCTGTTATCCAGAACCACTACTGCGACATCTCCAGCCTTTACTGCTTGCACTGATGCTCCATCTAGATAGAGCGCGGTAATTTTCGCACCCTCCTGCTTCAAGGTGTCATAGCCCTGGAACTTTGTTGGCTGACCCGAGTACTCTAGGCCCTGGGCCACCTTAAATTTACCCGCAGCCCTTGCTTGATCGCGCTGCTTCTGCATCGCCAGTTCAAAACCCGCTGCATCAACCGTGACATCACGCTCACGACAAACGTCAGCCGTGAGATCCAACGGAAAACCAAAGGTGTCATGCAAGCGGAAAGCGGTTTCACCGTCAACCACTTTGGCGCCCCCAGACAACGCATCCTCCAAAATCTCCATACCGTTTGCAATCGTCTGGAAAAAGCGCTCTTCTTCCTGCTTCAGCACTTCGCTCACCTTGTCTTGCGCCGCTGGTAACTCTGGATAGGCATCGCCCATCTCTTTAACAAGAGCAGGCACCAATTGATAGAAGAATGGTTTACGTGCGCCTAACTTATAGCCATGGCGAATTGCGCGGCGAGCAATACGTCGCAACACATAACCACGTCCCGCATTACCAGGGACCACGCCGTCGACCACCACAAAACTACATGCGCGAATGTGATCGGCAATCACCTTAAGTGACGGACTTGTCGCATCACAATCGTCGCCACCAGCTGTATCTACCGCTTCTTTTGCGGCCTTTAATAAATTAACGAAGAGGTCAATCTCATAATTGGAATGCACCTGCTGCAAAATTGCAGCAATACGCTCAAGCCCCATACCAGTGTCGACGCTAGGCTTAGGCAATAGATGCATATTGCCAGCCTCATCCCGGTTGTACTGCATGAACACGTTATTCCAAATTTCAATGAAGCGGTCGCCATCTTCATTAGGACTTCCTGGAGGGCCGCCGGGAATATGTTCACCATGATCATAAAAAATCTCGGTGCAAGGTCCACAAGGTCCAGTGTCGCCCATCATCCAGAAATTGTCTGAAGCGTAGCGTGCGCCCTTGTTATCGCCAATTCGAATGATGCGATCGGCAGAAACGCCAATTTGATCTTTCCAGATCGCGTAAGCCTCATCATCTTCGGCGTACACCGTCACCAAAAGCTTCTCTTTGGGCAGCTTAAATGTCTGAGTCAACAAGTCCCAGGCAAATTGAATGGCGTCTTGCTTGAAATAATCGCCAAAAGAAAAATTACCCAGCATCTCAAAAAAGGTGTGATGACGAGCCGTGTAACCCACGTTGTCCAAATCATTATGTTTGCCACCAGCGCGGATACATTTCTGAGCCGTTGTAGCGCGACTGTATGGGCGCTTATCAAAGCCTAAAAAGACATCCTTAAATTGATTCATTCCCGCATTAGTAAAAAGCAGTGTGGGGTCATCCCCCGGCACTACTGGACTGGAGGGGACAATTTGGTGGCCTTTTGCGGCAAAGAAGTCCAGGTAGGCCTGGCGAATTTGGGAGACTTTCATGGGAATAATTATCGCATTGGCACCAGGCGAGGGCAAACCCTAGACAAGCCACCCCATTCCTGCCTTACAATCGCACGAGATTAATAAATAAATCGACACTAATGTCGATAACAAAGGAGCACAACTTGGAAATCCGCAATCAAAAAGATTTTGGTGCCGGCCTGATGTACATGATTATTGGCATCTTTTTCGCCTACATGGCCACCCAATATCAGATGGGAACCCCGGCAAAGATGGGGCCAGGCTATTTCCCCTTCTGGATTGGCGTCCTGTTAACAGCGATTGGCTTATTTGTCTTGGTGGGCTCACTAAGAGCAAAGGCGGTGATTGAAAAGATTCCTCCATTCAATTGGAAGGTTATTGGCCTCATTACTGCTTCGGTGGTGCTCTATGGCGTACTCCTTCCAACCATGGGATTTGCAGTCGCAATCATTGTTCTGGTATTCATGTCCGCAAGCGCTAGCCATGAGTTCAATTGGAGGGGGACTCTAGTCAACGCTATTGCCCTCGCTGTATCGACCTATCTAGTGTTCGTTTTAGGCCTGAAGCTGCAATTTCCATTGCTGCCATTCTTCTTACAACAATAACGAACCGGGACTCTAAAAAATGGACTTATTTAGCAACCTAGCGCTCGGCTTCGATACCGCGTTTACCCTTCAAAATCTTTTATATTGCTTTATTGGTTGCATCCTAGGAACCCTGATTGGCGTATTGCCAGGCCTTGGTCCAATCGCCACCATTGCAATGTTATTACCAGCAACCTATGCCCTACCTCCAACTGCAGCGCTGATTATGTTGGCTGGTATTTATTACGGCTCACAATACGGCGGCTCAACCACTGCTATTTTGCTCAACATTCCAGGAGAAACCTCCTCAGTGGTAACGGCGATTGACGGCTATCAAATGGCCCGAAACGGTAGAGCGGGTGTAGCCCTCTTTACAGCTGGTATGGGCTCCTTCTTTGCTGGTTGCGTTGCAACCTTGGTATTGGCCGCATTTGCTGCCCCACTATCTCAGTTGGCCTTTAAATTCGGTCCCGCCGAGTATTTCTCATTAATGGTCTTGGGCTTGATCGGTGCGGTAGTGTTAGCCTCCGGCTCACTCATCAAAGCCATCGGCATGATCGTTCTCGGCCTACTTATGGGTCTCATTGGTACGGACGTAAACTCAGGCGTCTCCCGCTATGCCTTTGACGTCCCAGAATTGAGCGACGGTATTGGTTTCGTCTCCGTGGCAATGGGGGTATTTGGCTTTGCTGAAATCATGACCAACCTTGAAAAGAAAGGTGAGGATGAGGGCTTCTTAAACAAGATGACCACCATGATCCCGACTAAACAAGACGTCAAACGCATGATTCCTGCAATCTTGCGTGGCACGACGATTGGCTCCATTCTGGGAATTTTGCCGGGCGGCGGTGCAGCTCTAGCCTCCTTTGGCGCCTACTCTGTAGAGAAAAAGTCCTCCAAATACAGTCATGAATTTGGTAAGGGTGCGATTGAAGGCGTTGCTGGCCCCGAATCCGCAAACAACGCTGCCGCCCAAACCTCCTTCATTCCGTTGCTTACCCTTGGCATCCCACCGAATGCCGTCATGGCCTTGATGGTTGGCGCAATGACTATCCACAACATTCAGCCTGGCCCGCAAGTCATGACCAGCAACCCAGCCCTGTTCTGGGGTCTCATCGCCTCAATGTGGATTGGCAATATGATGCTGATCATTTTGAACTTGCCATTGATTAGCATGTGGGTTCAGTTGCTCAAGATTCCTTACCGCTTTATGTACCCAGCAATTTTGGTCTTCTGCTGCATTGGCGTATATACCGTAAATAACACTGTGTTTGACGTGTACGTCACAGCCGCCTTTGGCATCGTTGGCTATCTCTTTACCAAGCTGGGCTGCGAACCCCCTCCGTTATTGCTGGGCTTTATCTTGGGACCAATGATGGAAGAGAACTTCCGCCGCGCCCTCTTGCTGTCTCGTGGTGATTTCTCAACCTTTGTAACCCGCCCACTCTCCTTGGGATTGCTTATTGCAGCAGCCCTCTTGGTAGTGATAGTGGCCTTGCCCTCGGTTAAGAAAACCCGCGAAGAGGCCTTTGTGGAAGATTAATCTCTAAATCAATACAGTAAAGAGCCCGCAGTAGTTTGCGGGCTTTTTCTTTATAGGCACGAGCTTTTCTCTACAATGTGGACATGTCCCAAGATAGCAAGCCCTCCAAAGTAGCAGCCGGCACCGTAGCCGAACCCTCTAACTTTTTACGTCAAATTATTGATCATGACTTAGCGAATGGCGCCTTTACTCAACGTACTGATTTGGCTGGGCAAGCAATTCCATCCATCATTACCCGTTTTCCGCCTGAACCTAATGGCTACCTCCATATTGGTCACGCCAAAAGTATTTGCCTGAACTTTGGACTAGCAGCTGATTACAACGCGCTACCTGGGGGCGCTCGCTGCAATATGCGCCTAGATGATACCAACCCGGTTAAAGAGGATGTTGAATACGCTGATAGTATTTTGGATGCGGTGAAATGGCTAGGCTTTAGCTGGGGCGATCATCTCTATCACGCTAGTGATTACTTTGATCGCCTGTATGAATTTGCAGAGATATTGATTCAGAATGGCAAAGCCTATGTCGATAGCCAAAGTGCTGATGACATTCACGCCAATCGCGGCAACTTTGGTCAAGCCGGAAAAAATAGCCCCTATCGCGATCGCAGTCCAGAAGAAAATCTTTCCCTCTTCCGCGAAATGCGCGATGGAAAATTTAAAGATGGCGAACATGTACTGCGCCTGAAAATTGATATGGCGCACCCGAATATTGTGATGCGCGATCCAGTGGTATATCGCATTCGCCATACCGATCATCACCGCACAGGCGATAAATGGTGCATCTATCCCCTATACGATTACACGCATTGCATTTCTGATGCGCTGGAAAATATTTCACACTCTATCTGCACGCTTGAATTTGAAAACAATCGCCCCTTGTATGACTGGATTGTGAATTCATTAAAAGAGCTCGGCATCTTCAAAGACCCAGTTCCACATCAATATGAATTCGCCCGTCTCAATTTAACTTACACCATTACCAGCAAACGCAAGTTACTCCAGCTCGTTGAAGAAAAGCATGTGGAGGGATGGGATGATCCCCGCATGCCAACGATTGTCGGCATCCGTCGCAGAGGCTATACCCCGGAAAGTATTCGCCTATTTTGTGAGCGCATTGGCGTTTCGAAAGCGGATAGTTGGATTGACATGAGCACCCTAGAACAAGCCTTGCGCGACGATTTGGAAGCAAAAGCGCCACGCGCCACAGCCGTACTGAAACCACTCAAACTCGTCATTCAAAACTTTGACGGCTCAGTCAGCGAACCTTGCTCCGCCCCTCGTCATCCCCAATACCCTGAATGGGGCAATCGCGAATTCAATTTCACGCGTGAGTTATGGATTGAAGCGGATGATTTTATGAAAGAACCCGTCAAAGGATTCTTCAGACTATATCCACCAATTGGCGATCAAACTGGTGGGCGTGTACGCCTGCGCCATGGCTTCGTAATCGAGTGCACCGGTTTTGAGATCGATGCTAATGGCAATGTCACTCAAGTCAATGCGACTCATTTTGCTGACAGCAAGAGCGGTACTCCTGGCTCAAATAATTACAAAGTCAAAGGCAATATTCATTGGGTAAGCGCTGCGGAAGCAATTCCCGCTGAAGTACGCATCTACGATCATCTCTTTAGCGACCCGCATCCTGATAGCGGCGATAAAAACTTCTTGGATGCCATTAATCCAAGCTCAAAACAAACGATTACCGCTTACCTAGAGCCTGGCATGAAAGACGCTAAAGCGGAAGATCGTTTTCAATTTGAACGTCATGGCTACTTTGTGGCAGATCAATTCGATTCGAAACCGGGCAAGCCCATCTTCAATCGATCGGTCGGTCTTAAGGATTCTTGGAAATAGTTTTCAAAAATTCTGCCACGCTGGGATAGAGAAGCGGGGTTTTTAATTCAGGGAGTCGGGCGT
>Ga0364893_10155_pt1 | contig 41712 bp, 36 predicted proteins | sample ExccelJu500001D3_FD_206943 | JGI IMG/M metagenome (GOLD analysis project Ga0364893, IMG submission 206943) | Enriched cells from Trout Bog Lake Hypolimnion, Wisconsin, USA - BchlTB.July16.5000.01.D3 | ecosystem: Environmental > Aquatic > Freshwater > Lake > Hypolimnion/Profundal zone | place: USA...
CGATGCCGATGACGATCAAGAGCGCGAAACACCGAATCGACCGTGATGAGATGCAGTTGGAAGAGGTCGTCTGCCTCGGGAAAGGGACGTCGACGGGGCCATCCGACAACTCCCTGCTTGGCAACGTGCTCCTTGGGACCTCACAGGTGGCGCTCGCCATCGATACCGGCGGCGGTCAGTACAACACCGGGTCCGGAATGTGGGCGCTGATCACCAAGTTGACGACTCAATTTGCGGACGCCAACTGCATCGAGCAGTCGGGGCAGCTTATGTTCCAAGGAGCAGCGACCTTTGCAACCGGATAGCCTGTTTGTCGAAGAGCCCGCCGACCACCCACTTCTGTTCGACTCGATCGTTGCCCGAATCAAGCCGGATCGGGAGTCGTTTGAGGTGGAGATTGCTACGGGGGACAGGCTTCGTTTTCGACACGTGCAGGGACGCGACGCATTCGCTCGGATTCGGGCGGCAGCCCATCGGTTTGCCGACGGCGTGACCGAACTAAACGCACCGGAGGCGATGAAGCAGTTCGTATCTTCGGACCGAGAGACGATGATCTGGTGCCACCTTCTTGGTGCGTTGAGTTTGGACGGGGCGACCGCCTGGCATTTCCTTAGGATCCAGTTTCATGGTCCGGTTCTGTTCGACGACCTGTTGGAGAAGGTCAAGTCGGAGCTTCTCCACGTCGCCGAGCAGACCGAGATACAGGAGATCGATTTGGCAAAAAAAAGGATCGGGGAGTCGGTTCTGTGGCGCAACCGGCTCCAGATCGGTCGCGACGTCTGGGGAAAACACCCGCGCGAGTTAGCCGGCGATCTGTGGGACGACGCGATGCTGATCGACTTCATCGCCTTGGCGCTTTTGGAGCAGGAGGAGGCACTTGATGGGACTGGTTGACGACGTCGTTTTGAGGTTGGCTACCCATCCCGAGCCGCACCATACGCACAGCGAGTCGAGGCGGATCCGGGCGCCCAAGCCTGGTGACCTAATCGCCAAGCGCGGTTCCAGCGCCCCCCGGTCGATCGTCGACTCCGCCGTCTTGCGCGGTCCGACGAGTTCCGGTTCGTTTCCGTCAGCAGATTCGGCGGTTCCGAACAACCGCCTGCATGGTCGTCCCGACCTCGGGCCGAACGACCTTATCTCCGGCTTCGCCGTCGTTCACGCCAACGGCCCCGCGTTTACCGAGGGTACGCGCCCGTCGGCGTCTTCGCCGCCTCCCCGGGTCGCGCCCGACCTCCGTCGCCACGCCGTCGGCGCCCGCGACCTGGGCCGAGCCGGCGTCACCCCAGTCGAGATGTCCGCGTCCGCCCGCCCTGCTCCCAGCCTCCGAGGCCGCCTCATCGCCGCCATCGACGACTGCATCGCCGACGCCCTCTCCCGCCACACCGCCGGCCTCATCCGGCAAGGAATTGTTAGGTAGGGGGCGGGAATTGCGGTATTGCGGTATTGGGTATGTCGGTATTGTGTTTTGGGTGTTGAAGCGTTGAATGGGGTTATGAGCGCCGAAGGTGCGCCCAATATGAGCCTAGGGCAACGCCCTAGGAACGAAATCACCCACCCTCCAAAGCGCCGAAGGTGCGCCCCATCACAGCCTAGGGCAACGCCCTAGGAACGAAATCGCCCACCCTCCAGAGCGCCGAAGGTGCGCCCCATCCCAGCCTACGGCAACGCCCTAGGAACGAAATCGCCCACCCTCCAGAGCGCCGAAGGTGCGCCCCATCCCAGTCTAGGGCAACGCCCTAGGAACGAAATCGCCCACCCTCCGAGCGCCGAAGGTGCGCCCCATCACAGCCTAGGGCAACGCCCTAGGAACGAAATCACCCACCCTCCGAGCGCCGAAGGTGCGGTCCATCCCTGCATTGGGCAACGCCCTAGGTGACGGGCGACGTCCCGGCCTCAATCCCACACGTATCTGGGATCGGGTTCGATGCCGTATTCCGCCAGGAACGCTAAATACTCCTCTTGGAATGTCATCTTCCGGTGGTGATCGGGTTGGTTGTCGATATACGAGACGAGGGCGGGAAGGTCCCGATATCCCACCGAGAACGCACCGTACCCGCGCTGCCAGGCGAACTCCTTTAGGCGGGGCGATTGAGTCTTCAACCACTTCGACGACGACGTTTTGAGTTCCTCGACCAACCCGGCGATCGTTTCCGTCCGGGCAAGGCGGACGGCGAGATGAACGTGATCCGCGGCGCCACCGACCCGGAAGCAGTCGCATTTGAGGTTCCGGGCGACGGTCGCCAGATACCCGTGGAGCGGTTCCGCGAACTCCTCGACGAGGTTCGGCGTGCGGTCTTTGGTGCTAAAGACGATATGGACGACAACCAGGCTCAGCGATTGCGGCATGAGTTTCACCAACCGGTAGGCGGTTTACCGCCCGAAGTCCGCGGATTTTACACCGGTGAGGGGTTCGAGAGCGCCCCCCATGGGCGTTGCCCAAGGGGAAGATGGACCGCACCTTCGGCGCTACGGAGATGGTGTCGCCGTTCCTATGGCGTTGCCATAGGCTGGGATGGGGACGCACCTTCGGCGCTCCGGAGGGTGGGTCATTTCGTTCCTAGGGCGATGCCCTAGGCCGGGATTGGACGCACCTTCGGCGCTCGGAAAGAAGAAGTCATCTCCCAGTCCCTCTTGCGGACCTGACCGAAGTTGCGAGCCTGACACGTGCTAATGGCGCGACATTGTTTGAGCTCGGTGATTGTACGAGCGAGTTTTGTCGCGCCGCACGGGTCGCGAGCGTTAAGCGTAGGTCGAGGCCGCAAAGGGGGACGGGCCCCCGCGGGAAGCGGCATCATCGCGATTGAAAAGGCGACAAATGAGCGGACCAGGCCAGAGCAAAACGGAGACGCAAAGCCACCCAGCGAAGACGACAAACCAGACAACGAAACCCATCGAGAGTTGGGTTATGCGACCTCTCCGAGGTCGGGGACGTTACGTTGAACGTTCCTAGGGCGATGCCCTAGGCTGGAATAGAGCGCACCTTCGGCGCTCGGAGGATGGGTGATTTCGTTCCTAGGGCGTTGCCCTAGGCTGGAATTGAGCGCACCTTCGGCGCTCGGAAAAGAGAAGTCATCTCCCAGTCCCTCTGGCGGACCTGACCGAAGTAGCGAGCCTGACCCGTGCTCATGGCGCGACATTGTTTGAGCTCGGTGATTGTACGAGCGAGTTTTGTCGCGCCGCACGGGTCGCGAGCGTGAAGCGTAGGTCGAGGCCGCAAGGGGGACGGGCCCCCGCGGGGAGCGGCATCTTCGCGATTCAAAATGCACCAAACAATCGAACCAGGCCAGAGCAAAACGGAGACGCAAAGCCAACCAGCGAAGACGACAAACCAGAAGAACAGAACCAACGAAAGTTGGGTTCTACGACCTCTCCGAGGTCGGGGACATTACGTTGAACGTTCCTATGGCGTTGCCATAGGCTGAGATGGAGCGCACCTTCGGCGCTATGGGAATAACAGATTTATGGCTAATCCTCTTTCTGTAATCCTCGACCCGGCACAGAGCCGGTTGTCGCGGGACGCGGTGTCGGTGCTGGTCAGCGGGCGCGACTGGGACCCTACGGCTTGGTCGGACATCTGGGTCGACCCGGTGACGAACACCTGCATGCTGCGGCCGGCGCCGAAGTATGCGGCGTGGACGACGACCAACTCAGGGATCTATGCGAAGCTGGGGTTGGGGGATTTCACCCTGACACCGTCCTCAGGATGGTTGGCCCAAGACGTCGACACCGGTGGCGCGTTCATGTATTACAACGCCCTCAACACCGGCGGGCTGAAGGGGGTCGGGCCGACGCTGTCCGTCAACCAGCCGATGGTCGTCGACCTGTTCACGCAGGGGGCGACCAATGCGCCATACGGAATCCTCGATATCGGCTGGTCGAACACCGGCGATTCCACCGCTGGCGTTGCGGTCCGGTTCTATGCAGACGGCAGCGCCGACCTGTACAAGGGCGGCTACCTTGTCGGCGCCTACTCGGGGGGCGGCAACAGCCCGAACTACTTCGACTCCGCGCGCGCAACCGGCCAAACCCTCGGAGGAGGCGCAACGCCGATGGCCCCGCGAGGCTACCAAACGATCATGCTGATCCCGTGCCGGGATCGTGAGCTGTTGGTCGTTTCCAGCATGGGAGGGTCGTTCTGCCATATCTTCCAGGACCTTCCAGAAGGGGTTGCCGGACTAACGATCACTCCGGGCGAGACGTTCTGGTTCCAGGTTCAAGCGCAGGCATCCGCCAACCTCCGGTTCGCCAAGCTGCAGTTCGCGGCGAGCGGGTTTGTATGCGGCGTCCCCACGAACTGGCGTGCCGATCCTCCCGGCGGCGACCCCGCGTTCGAGGTGTACCAATCGCTGTCCCAGGCAGGATCCGGACTCGTCTCCGCTAGCGTGGTCACCCCCGCCTCCAACCCGTACTCCGTCGCCAATCCGGTTCAGATCAAACTCTCGCTCGGCGCCGGATCTGCCCCGAATTGGACGCCGTTTGTGTATGGCGCACGCGCCTATCACGCTGCCGATACGGCCGAAACGACGGGTACGCCGCTGGAACTGCTCCCCTATTTGACCGCTTTTCGGATCGAAGCCTCGGATACGATCGGCGGCACGCGGGCGACGCTGTCGCTCAAGCAGCCAGCCGCCATTCTCGCGTCGGGCGGCAGCCAGATCGCCACTCAGTGCCACCGCGCGATCGCCCTCTCGGACGAAATCGGAATGATCCTCAACGGAGTCGCCGAGCCGCCCCAGTGGGTCGATGGCTTCGGATTCAACGCCGACGGCTACGACCAGAACCAGGGGATCGAAATCGAGATCCGGGACCTCTGGAAACTGGCCGAGGAGTACATCTTCAGCGACCCGATTCCGCTTGACGGGTTGAGCCTCGGCGACGCCTATGCGCTCGTCGCGTCGATGATCGGCTTTCCTTCCGATCAGGTCTATATCTCCCCCGCTGCCGCCGACTTCGATCTCCCATGGACGCCGGCGTCGGGAGGCGATTGGGCGTTCCTGTGCGATGTGGGAGACAAGGGCTCGGAGATTCTGGATCGGCTCCATCAGACATACGCGGCGACCTGGTTCCACGGCTTTCGTCCGAATCGTGCAAGCCCAACCGCGCCGCCGATTCTTAGCCTGATCGATCCTGCCGATTCCACGCCCAACTATTCCCTCCCCACATCGGCCGCCGTCGTGCTCTACCCATCCCTTTCCGACACTGGCGCGACGTGGCAGACGGTCTACCGATCGTACGGAACCCAGATCCTCGAGCCGGAGGCGAACGACATTTGGGTGACCGGACGCGACCCGCGCGGAGGTAAACCGATCGTCGTTCACAAGGCGGACACCGCATCCCAGTCGGTAACTACCACCCCTTCGGCGAGACCTGCCAACTGGCTCGGGACGATCCGCAAATACGGTTGGGTCGATCCCGCCATAACAACGATGGATGCCGCCCAGTACGCCATCGAGCTCCTGTATGCGCGACTGACTCCGGCGCGCCACCTTGTGGAGTTCGAATGCGAATACCTGCCCGGCGTTTGGCGCGGCGATCTCGTCACCCTCAACCGGGCGACCGGCGCCCCGGTGACGGTTCGGATCAAAACGTTCAGCGGATCGTTCGAGCGACTGGGTTCGTTCGGCGAATCCGAAACTCCCGACGCGGTTTGGCGACCATGCCGCTATGTCGGCGAACTCACCCCTTTGGTTTGCCCGCTCGATGTCCATGGTTCGACTGCGCGAGCGATCGCTGCGAACTGGAACACGCTCAAGGCTCTCTCGAAACAGCGCGTCTTCGATGGCGGCGAACTCCTTGCCCGACGCCCGACTTTGAACCAGCAGGAGGCATGATTGGCAACTTGGAAGACCGGACGAAGCCGGACGATCACGATTACCGGGTCGATGGTGGGCAACTACGCCGATTGCGTGGATATCGTGCCGGTTGGCGCACCCTCGCAAAGCCACAACATCTCCTCATCCGGCTCGATGACGGTCGCGTGGGGCTCGGTCGGATGCGTCGTCACATGGCAGCAGGCGCCGGGAGGTCCGCCCGCCTACAACCTCGGCGTGCTGGTTACCGCCAACGATGGGCAGGGTCATAGCGGCTCGAATATCGCCAACACCGGCACCGTTACGAACGGCCCTCCCGGACCGAAGATCGACTGGGAATCGCTCGGCGTTTCCGGCAGCTACACCTTCTCCGTGTTTGTCGAAGAGTGGGCGGAGACCTATACGCCGTCGTCTTCCTCGCCCGTCGATGGAACGTCGTTTCCAACCTATGGTGGCGCTGCGGAAGGGGACGGATTGCCTGCATCCGGAATTCAGTTCTATGAAGTGGCTCCCGTCGGCGCGGTGCTGCACGTGGCGATATCGTATGGTGGTGCCGCCGTCAGCCTGTCCAACGCGCTCACCAGCCCGATGGCGATCGGCTACGTTCAGATCGGTGCGTTGGCCCAAGGCGTGTTTGGCGCCTCTTACGTCTACTCGGTTACCACCAGCCTAACCTTCGACACAAGCGTTTCGCTGCCTACCCAAACCTGGACCGATACCGATTCGAGCGGGACTTCAACCGCATCCTACTTCGGACGCACGATGAGTCTGACGAGCGCGAACGTGCCCGGCGCGCCCGCCGGCGCTCACGGATCCTCCTCAGGCGCGACTCAGCCGCTGACGGCTTTTACGCTCAATGGCCGCCTGAACTGCTTTGGAGCACCGTTCCCCGGGGCTGGGCATTCGTTGGTCATCCAAGAGAAGCTCACGGGAACTGCAAGCATCGTTTTAAACCCGACAGGATCCACGAGCTGGACCCAGAACTTCTACAATCTCGCGGCAACCCTTCAGGGCGTCAACTTTGGACCGATCGCTCTCGATGAGCGAACTCCCGTCGCGTGCTGGCTGAGCGGCCTATCTCCCGACGATTCGCGCGATTGGCGCTGCATGTTCTCCGGTTTCAAATGGTCGGCACTCTCCCTTTCCCATGCGTCTTCGTTGACGATCGACGCCTGCTCGGCGACCACAAACTGGACGGCAGGCGCCCATACGACGATTTCGATCGTCGGCGGACAGCTACAGGCGGTCGCCGGCGGTGGCGTCGGCTCGATCTCTTTGGCGGCGCCCCACGCCGTTCGAGTCTGGGAGGCGTTTCGTTACCTCCAGATCTCAGGCTCGTTCGACCCCGGGGGATCGACGCCGACCTCGCTGACCCTGTCGGTAGGGATTGCCGGCAAGAGCTGGAACCTCGTCCTGACTCAGAGCACGACGTCGCCGCTGCTCGACCTATGCTGCGCAACCAACGACACCGAAACCGTCGATTCGACTCAATCCCGGTTCCCGATCGCCAGTCCCGGCGGCTTTCCGATCAACACCGATCCGGTAAGCGGCTACAAGCTTGGCTGGGGGGTCAACTTCTGCGACACCTTGGTGATCGGCGGCATTCCGGACGGGTACTCGGTCACTCTCGGCGGGATTTCGCTCGTCGAGTCTTCGGATCCCCAGAAACAAACTGCGATCACACTCTTGGAGCCGTTTCTGAGCTTCAACACGGGATGGACCGATCCAACCGACACCACTTCGGTACAGGACTATCTTCTCGTTGAGACCGACTATCGGGTGCTGGACCTTCCCGCCCTCGCGTTGGTAACCCCTTTCAGCGGTTCGCCGGGATTCGTTTGGTACACGATCGCTCAGCTTCAAACGATGCTGGCGTACTTCCCCGGTTTGACCGCGGTTTTGCTGACTTCCCCTACCGACGGATACCACGGCTCCGGCCAACCGGGGCTTCTGCTCGGAGGCGAGGGCTCGACTTACGATTGGACGGCGTCAACTTGGGCCGATTGGGTCGACGTCTCGTTGCCGCAAACTTCGATTCCCGCTCAAGACCTTTGGGATGAGATCACGGTCTATCCCCAAGCGGGAAACGTCTGGCCGCAGAGCGCGCCCTACGGAGGGTCGACCCCGCTTCAGGTCAGCAAGAACCTGCGATCGCAGGCATGGGGCATCGTCTTCACTCCCGCCGGTTTGCCCGTCGTCGGCGCTCAAGTAGCGCTGTATGAGACCGCTCATCCGGGAACCTCGGAGGGAACGGGCATCACTAACGGCCTCGGCTACTACCAGACCGGCACGCCGTGGGCTTACGGAAACGTCGACACCACGACCGATCTGAACATCGCCCCGATCCCCCACCTGACGTCTCATGCGACGCTCCAGAACCGGCAGCGCGCGCGGACCAGCTTTCGGCACGTTCCCGTCGCGGTCAAAGAGCTTGGGTACGACGTTTCGAACGGCTTGCGGCATGTCCGGTCGTATCTGAACACGGGAACCGGGCATCTCGGGCTGCGTTTTGCGGGGAATGTGCTTCCCCAGACCTGGACCGATATCGACACCGGAATTACGGTGACGTGGGCCAGACCGCGGTTTGCCGACGTGGGTTCGAACTGGCCGACGGGAGTTTTCTATGGCGACGGCGCGAATTGCGCCTGGGCAAGGAGTTACGATGAGGGGCAGACTTGGGTCGATCTTTTGCCGATGGGTACCGGGATGGTAGGCGACTATGAAGAGGGCGCCAACGGCCTGCGCTGGTTTTTCAAAGTGGACACTCCCGATAGCGGAACCACCTACAACGTCTACAACCGAGTCCTCGACGCGCAGCTCAACGTGCTGCGCGACTGGACGATCACGACCGTAACCGGCATCGACAACGCCCCGATCGCCTGCCGAGAGAGTCCCGCCGCCGACGGCTCATGGCGTATTGGGCTCTTCTACTCGATCGGCGGCGCCGATACCGTCAAGTTCTCAAACGACGGGCTGCATTTCACTTAGCCTCAATTCGTCGGCGACTTTCCAACTCGCCAAGGAGTTCTTTTTATGCTTCTTTCACTATTGGCTGCCGCCATTTGGGGCGGTTGGCGTCAAGTCAACCCACCTGGCACCCTTGTTGCCCCCACCCAGGCGGCTTTCTTCTCTTCTTCTGGCGGCACCGCGGTCGTCGAGGTACGCGATTACCGTGGGCTCCCGATCCCGCTAGTCGATTCGGCTGGCGTTCGATGGGCAAACGCGACCGTCAACTTGCCGGCTGGAGTCGCGGTTGGGCTCGGTTGGGCGATCACCCAGGCCAAGCCGGACGGCACGAATCCCCTTGTTGCCATCGCGCCGTTGCAAGCGAGCTTCATCGTGCGGCTGAACGGCTTCGCCACCGAGTCCCCAGTTGGAACCTATGATTCGTCGGCCGGAGTCGGAAACGGAATTGCAGCCGGTCTAGCCGCGCCGAACGGTTCGACGCCGACGTTGTTTGCCTCCGGGGTGACCTATACCGTCGCCCAAGGCGGGGTCATATCGTCTGCAGTCGGGGGTGGAGCGTCGGCGACGCTCTCGAATCAACCGGTTGCTCCGGATCCGCTAACGGCGGCGATCGTCGATTTGGGAGGACAAGGGGACACCGTCGGGGTCGACTACATCGATGCGGCGGGAAAGACGATTCCACTCGTGGATTCCAACGGGGTGCTCTGGTCGTCGGTTTCGGTGACTTTGCCTGCTAGTCAGGCACGGGGCCTTTCCTATTTGGTGCTAAACGCGATGCCGGACGGCGTGCACGCGATCGCATCGCTTCCGATCGGGGCGGCGAAAGTGCGGTTAAGAGTGCTGACCGGAACTCCCGCGACACCGACGCTCGGGACCAACACCGGCGGTCTCGCCTCTGGCGCGGTAGGAACTGCGGGCAATGGATGCAACACCGGCTACGCCCCGACATCGTCGGTCGCATCCGCTTGGTACGTCAACGACACCGGATACGTGGGGAGAGGCTAACCGATGAAAAAGCTGCAAGTTGTATCGATTCTGATTCTAGGCATCCTCGTCATCTGCGCCGCCACCATGGGCATGGCCTCGCTGCACCTGGCGAACACCTACTACGTCAGCAACGCCGCCAACAACGGCTACGCCCTCGGCTCCGACTCCAACGACGGCCTGTCGCGCGCGACACCATTCTTGACAATTGCCAAGGCTTGTTCGGTTTCGAGCTCAAACGGGGACCTTATCACCGTAAATCCATCTGGAGCAAGCTACGATGAGAATAGCGGAGGTCTGGGGCATGGTCTCCAGCTCGGACCAAATGGCGTGACGATTCAGGCTGATCCTGCAGTTGGCCAAAATGCAACAGTCACAGGATTGGGATCGGATAGAGTCGTAAATCTACTCGCCACAACGAACCCTCAGACGCTGAGCGGTCTAACCCTAGATGGATCTGGGATACACCAGGGAATCACACCACACGGTTCTCAACTGGTCCTTAATCAATGTATCTTTCAGAACATCCCATCAGGGTCGTATGCCATATCAGCGCCGACTACCAATTGGAGTTGGACCCTCAACAAATGTGTCGTTTTGAGTTCTGTCACAGATGCCTTCAACATAGGAGTCAGCACAACCTCGGGACTCACCTATAAAGGATGCGTGTCTTCAAACTCAGGCAAACTAATAGTTGGCGGCGGCAATGCAACAAACGTGGGATCAGTATTGATCACAACCGCCGACGATGGAACGCGGAACCTAGTACAGGGGCCGAATGCTACCTTCGCTTACCTTTCCTCTGGTGGTGCGATCTCTAATCTCGTAATTGAGGGAACCGACTTATTGGGGCTCAGAAATGGGTGGTTCAGCGATCCCACAGCAGGTGGATCGGGCATCTCGACCTATGGCACCATCAGGATTGACAACAACACCATTAATGGTAGCTACTCAAATTCCGTGCCGTTCCACTTCTCTAACATCGTTTGCAGTAGCTGCGAAGTCTACGCCAATACGAGTTCAGCCACCGGCTTCCTCTCGATTACAGCCGAACTGGCATCAAACGTTAGTATTCATGACAATAACATAACAAACATACCTTCTTCGACCTTTGATCCGATCGCAGTCGGTCCGGTTGGCAATGGATGTTCCATAACAAATAACTTCGTATCAGACCAAAGCACACAAGAAACTCACGCAGTATTGCTCGGGAGCGATGGGCCACTCGTTGACTCCGCAAACATAGGCGCTTCCGGCTCACAGGAACTCGGTGATTCCTCTGCTAATACAAGGATATATCAACCATTTCAGACGTCAAGCAATACTCAACCTGCAAGATCATCAACTGAACTGGGAGTTTCCATCACGCTTTCGACAATTGGAAACCCCATCGGCACGCTGACAGCGAAGATCGTAAGGGACAATTCGGGCACGCCAGGTCCAGATGTCGAAATCTCGTCAACTACCTTGTCTGCAACGACAATCAGTTCAAACCCAACACTGTACTTTTTCGAGTTGCCCGGTCATGGCACACGAACAACCAATTCAACCTATGGGATCGAATTGACTTATACTGGCGCTCCCGATCCCTCAAATTGCATTGTCCTCTCCACTAACTCGAATCCAACAATTGGCTCCTATTCAACATCACAGGACGGCACAAGCTGGACAACAAGCTCCGGAAAGTCGATCCTTTTTAGGATCCTCACAGGTTGCTTCGCAGCTCGATCTTCTCAGATAACAGGCAATACGATCAACATGCCGGTCAGCGGTGCTCCGACAAACCACGGTTTGATTTGTGGATGCATTGAAAACCCCCTGGTTACAAACAATCTCGTGCTTGGTGGCGGCCCAACAATGCCTCTCAAGGAATGCTATGGTGGCCAATGGTATGACAACCTCGTTTGGACTTCGACAGGCACTCAGTACCCAGTTACAATCAAAAGCTCAACTAACTGCACTATTGCCCAGTGCGTCGGAATTACGACATCACCGACTGCTGTCTCGTGTGTGATTTTAGAGACCGATCAAGATCTAGGGGCAAACAGTATTCTCTGCTCCAATAACACAATTCGAAACAACATCTTCATTGCTAACCCAACCGCTGGGAACTCCTATATCTATAATGCCACAGGCATGGGCACGGGCAACACCATAGACAACAACTGCGTTTTCAATGGACCTCATACGCAAATCGCATACCCATTTGGTGGGACTTGGGCCTCGTGGCAAAATGCAGGATATGACATTCACAGCATTAACAGAGATCCAATATTGAGAAATGAGGCGAGTCCGAATAGGCCACAGGATTTCATTCCCGGTGCGGCATCACCTGCAGCAAACATCGGCGCTGACATGCGATCAGTTGTGAAAACTGACTTTGAGGGCCAGCCATTCTCAGCCCAACCATGGGTCGGCGCATTTAGCCCCGAAAACTGGGCCCTCCAAGTGAGGGCTGCGACAGGGGAAACAGTCTATGCAGTTCTTCGGGAGACTGGAGGAACAAGGGTATGGAACAACAAGAACAAGATTTGGGAACAATACTCAAGCGCCAATCTCCAAGATTACGTCTTAACTGGTACCCCGGAATCTACTGCTTCAAAACTTTACAGGATGAGCTTTCCACCTGCCGTTGGACCTGGGACGTTCTGCGTCGACTACCGGATACTAGCGTCGACAAGTCCATCCGAATCTGATTCCGTAATCACTGATCCCCTATGCTCTTTCGTGGTTTGTTGGAATGGTCATAGCGTTCTAAACATAATAGACGCCCTCCACGGAGTGGCCCGAGGAAATGGCTCTTGAATTCACGTTGCGTTAGAAACTTGGCAGCCCAACCGAATTCGGTAGGGCCTGCTGCATAACTAAACATAGCCTAGAACATCTACAGCCCCTTTGAATTCAGCAAACGAACAATTGCCTCGTAGCTGTTCATTTGAAGTTGCTCTTCGGGCGATAACTGCAGAGAAAACTCCTCTTCAATTGCCAAAGATATACTAAGAACTGCCATAGAATCCCATGTTTCGACATTTTCAATTGTCGACTCTCCTGTGATTTCATCGGCATTTAGCCCTAGCACCGCAGCAAGAAGTTCCTTCACCTTATCTTCAATCATCATTTGTTAATTCCCTCAAAAACAACACTTTCAAACCAATCAGGCTCCTGAACACTAGCAGGATACTGTAGTTCGTATTCATATTCGTTGCTTGTTTTAGCAAAACCATTATCTGACAAGAATCGTTTCGCTGGTTCGTTTTTACTAGTTGGCACGAACCGTGATCGGAGGTAAGCGACTCCATGCTTAGCAACCTCTTTCATAACTCTCGAGAGCAAAACCGTCTCGACCCCTCTGCCGATAACTCGGCAACTCATTAAGAACGTATCGATTGAGGCAACGTTCCCTTCGATCCAGACGATTGCAACCGCGACAATTCCATTGTCATCAAACTTGTCAGTGACCCTAGCGGAGAATACGAGCGAGTTAGGGCCATTCATGAGACAAGTTATTTCCTCATCCGTGTACCGCTTTGTAGATAGATTGAACTGATTAGTCTTTTGAGTAAGTTGGGCAATTCTCTGAACGGCTTCTGAGTCATCTTGTCTCACAACAACCTTCATCTGAAGTGAAGTTAGGTAGTCATGTATGCTCGAAGCCTTACCCAAGAGCTGATTTCGCTCCGATTGAGCGCGGTACATCTCGCTTCTTCTCTTGTCCTCGTCAGTCAGAGTAAGAGTGTCAAAAGCATTTAGAGATGTCAGCGCATCGCGGAAACCTGAGGGATCACCTGAAAGGCAGACAGTCAGAATTTCTGGTCGATCGGTCAAGACCTGCTCGCATTCAATCGGATTATCATCGAAAAACGCCAGGGAGTCCGTACCGATATTCAATTCCCTGGCAATTTCCATCAAATTAGATGCCTTTGGCTCCCAATTTATTCTTTTTGCGGCAAAGTGCTCTGGCCTTAGAACCATCTCGGGATGACTGGAAAACACCTCCATTGCGTCAGCTTCGTTGTTCTTGCTGCAAAGAGCCAGCAGTATCCCTCGCTTTGATAGGTCGAGAACTGCAAGCTGGAAATCCCTAAAAGCCGAACCAGGATACGTTTGCCCGATCTTTATTCCTTCCATGCCGTCCTCACCGATGACACCACCCCAGAGTGTATTGTCACAGTCAAGCACTATGCATTTCTTAGTTTTACCTAGCTTAACCGCGATTGGACGGGTATAGGTCTGAGCAAGACGGGCCAGAAATGCAGGCTTGTAAGGTGCCCGCGACGACTGCCAGTACCTTTCATCTATGGCGGCCGAATGGCCTACTTGCGCCATTAACAGAGGCATGTCGACGATGAATGTCGAAGGAATGTCATTAGCAATCGAAGCGAGCGCAGAATTCATCGCTCTAATCGTATTTAGCTGGCCGTCAACTCTTGAGGCGTCAATGAAGCCTCCTGCAGGATGAAGGGGCTCTTCGAAATTATGAACAAGGAGGGTTGCGTTTGTCGTTTCCCTTAGGCGAGAGAGCACAGATCGACATTGACTAATCGAGTCGTCGACCAATTTCTTAACTTCTTTGGAAGACAAGCTGTTAAATCGATGAATAAGCGGTCCAGCAATGCCATGAATCCTTTGGGCAATAACAATAATGTGGGGATCGAAAGCAGTCAACCACCCATCTTCTGCAAATGCATCTTGAAGAATAGTATCGAATTCCCCATATTGAATTATAGCTAACTGTCCCAGCCGTGCAACCTCTAGAATCAGTGCCGGACTGATCATCTCAATAGTAATGTTGCGAAGGACTGCGATGCGCAAACAGTCACTTGATGTGCTCGCAATCTTCGTCAAGTCGCTGGACGCTTTGTGTAGGCGCGCTACGCTTGGGGCGGCATCGTACCATGCAAGTATCGATTGTATATCAGACATCGTTTGTGTTCTTTCTCAACGATCTGTATTGACTTACCAGGGCCGAGGAAGCACCCTTAGAAGTTCAGTTTTCTTGTCACTTCTATATGCCTCTTCATCGACTACAGTGTTTTTTGCCAAGAACTTCTCAGCGTATGCCTCAGTTGACATTAGCGGTCTTGCCGGATTCCCCCAAACGACGGTGTGCGGGGGAACATCTTGTATTACCAACGCTTGGGCGCACACAATGGAACCTTCACCGATGGTGACACCTGGCATGATTGTCGCACCCCAACCAATGAAGCAGTTATCATGTATTGTTATGCGACCGAAATGCTTGACATTCTTGTATTTCTCCTGATTTCGAAATACCCAATGTGCACCGTCGTGCGTGATAAAGACGACTGAACCTGAAAGATCACAACGCTTGCCAATGCTAATAAGGTATGGCTCTGATCCAAAAAGGCACCCACCGTGAACGATTGATCCTTCTCCGATCTGCATTCCGTTCTTCTTGGCAACTTCGAGAGGATCCTCACGGAGGCCGCCAACGAGTCGTTTGATGACTGATCTCAAGAACTTCTTTAGCATCGTGTAGGCACCAATTGTAGCAGCGACCTTGCGAGGGCTGTCAATGTCCGGGACCTAAGCATTGGTGTTGGGGCGATTAGACTAGCCGGTGGGACCTCAGCATCCTTGTCAATTGCCGCCAGGAGGATCCCCGCCGTGGCGAGACTCATCGATCAATAGACTTGGTCAAGAGTTGGGTCGGCATATGTGAGCAACATTCTCCAAATGCCAAAGTTAGATTGCTCTAGTAGTTTCAAAACGATTTTCTTGCCATCCTCTGCTTAGATGCAGGTAAGTGGCATATCACGAGGGCAAATCAGCGAGGAATTCTCAGTATTTTTAACGCCTTCCTTTCCGAAACTTAGTCTCCCAAAATGACATTCTTCTTGCGTTTACATGACCGCTCACGCTTGCGAGAATCATGATTTGAACTTGTTTCGGCCCAATGAGAGCAATTCGGCTGCTTACTCGTCACCTCCCACACGGGAATAGGTATGTTTGCGAGGCCACGGTTCTTAGCGTCATTTTGTCGTTTTCCCGCCGATAGGAGCCCCTTCGAATGCCCTTCAGTGAGTCGGGACTTCTGGCTTCGTCCGTTGACTCCATTGTTAAAGGATGGCAAACTGACCTTAATGCGCTTTTGGTTCTCAAAGAAGAAACGAAAAGCCAGACATGAGTCGACGCTAAGTAGGATCGAAGCTTTAGGGTTTCGGGTTCAGGACGTGGGGGGGCTTCACAACGGCAAAGTCGCCGATGAGCGGTATATGCTCACCGACCCGAACGGAGAACCGTTTAACAACCTCGGCGACGGCTTCCCCACCATCTATGAGGCTTACAAAGCGGCTCGTGAATGGACGCCGAAAAAGTAGTCGGCTGAAAACTCCGCAAGGTGTGTTAGTGTCACTCTTTAGCGAGTAGGTCGCGGCGGTATAATCGCCCCGTGGGACTAGGCTCAACGCTAGGAGTCGGTTAGAGATGAGCGATCCTTCGGCTCTATCGATCCCCCCGACCAGCCTCCCCAAGAACCTCTTTCGCATGCTGCGCATCAAGCAGTGGGCAAAGAACCTGCTTGTTCTCGCCGCCCCGCTTTTTGCAGGCGTGAACGACCACTCCAAGTTCATCGTACCGACTTGCCTGGCGTTTCTCGCGATGTCGCTCCTGAGCTCGAGCACGTATATCTGCAACGACTTGCTCGACGTCGATCGCGACCGAGTTCACCCCACCAAGCGCCTTCGACCTTTCGCTTCCGGGGCGATCTCCAAAGAGTTCGGCATCGTGGTCGGGCTCGTTTGCTTCGTTGCCGGCCTTGCGATCGCCCTCCTCCTCGGCAAGTCGAGTTTTGCAATCGTCGCGATCTACCTGGCGATCCAGGTCCTCTACAACCTCAGGCTCAAGCAGATCCCGGTCGCGGATGTCTATACGCTTGCCGTCGGGTTCATCCTGCGTGCCTGTCTGGGCGCCGCCGCGATCCACGTCAGCATCTCAGGGTGGCTGCTCTTCTGCACCGGCGGACTTGCGCTGATGCTTGGGTTCGCCAAGCGGCGGAACGAGTACATCTTGCAGGGCGAAGACCGCTCCACCTCCCGAGCAAGTTTGGCTCACTACAGCCGCGGGGCCCTGGACGCTCTTGTGTGCATGTTTGCAGCCGGCGCTGCGATCTGCTATGCCATCTACACTCTGCAGAGCAACACGGCGCACAAATACCCCGCCATCATCCTCACCTCCCTCTTCGTTTTCTACGGGATCACGCGCTACGTCTTTCTGGTATTTGCAGTCGACGAGGGCGGCGAGCCTGCCGATGTGCTGTTCAAGGACAAGCACATCATCTTCAGCGTCGTCGGGTTTTCCATCAGCGCCGTCATCGCAATGAGCGGCGTTCGAATTCCTATCTTGGAGCAATGAATCGAAATGTACGGCTATAGTTTCGCCATCGTGATCGGGGCCTCGTCGGGGATCGGCGAAGAGTTGGTCCGGCGATTGGCCAAAGACGGCGCGAAGGTCGCAGCCGTCGCAAGACGAACCGACCGGCTCGATAAGCTGGCCGCCGAATTCCCCGGATTCGTGATCCCGGTCCCACACGACGTGACCGACTACGAGGCAGTTCCCGACCTGTTCCAGGAGATCACCAAGCAGATCGGCGGTCTCGACCTCGTCATCTATGCGGCGGGAGTGATGCCGGCCGTCGGTGAGCACGAGTACGACTTCGCCAAGGACCGACAGATGGTCGAGGTCAACGTTCTCGGTGCGATCGCATGGCTCGACCAGGCCGCCCTCCGGTTTGAGAACACGAAATCGGGAACGATCGTCGGGATCGGCAGCGTCGCCGGAGAACGGGGTCGCCACGCCCAACCGGTCTACAACATGACCAAAGCCGCCCTCGCAACCTATATGGAAGCGTTACGCAACCGACTCAGCAAACGCGGCGTCCGGGTCGTGACGATCAAACCGGGCCCCACCGCGACCGAGATGACCGCGCATCTGCACATGAAAGGGATGATGGATCCCGGCCAAACCGCCGAAATCATCCTGCGCAAATCGCGCAAGACCGGCGAGTTCTTCATCAAGTTCACCCACAAAATCGCCTTCGCCATCATCCGAAACATCCCGTCGGGGATCTTTCGGAAGTTGAAGATATAGCGCGCTTCGCGCGGAGCGTTGAAGCGTTTCGCTTCGCGCCAGCGTTTCGCTTCGCTAGCGTTGGAGCGTTCTAGGGGGATCGGTATTGGGGTATTGGGGCGGTTCGGTATTTCGGCTTTTCGGTTTTTCGGTATTGATGTGTTGGGTTGGTGGTTGGTGGCTACCGCGGAGCGGTTATCTCTGCTAGCCCACGGTTGTGACGCTCCGGCGGCGCTACCGTGGGACGGAGGGGGCGCCACCTTCTACCTCGGAGAGGTTAGGTCGCATCTGCCGAGCGGTGGCTCCGGCTCCCTGGCTCCCTGGTTCCCTGGTTCCCCGGCTCCCTGGCTCCCAGGCTCCCTGGCTCCACGATTCCCCGGTTCCCTGGTTCCCCGGATCCCTTCTTCCCCTCCGCGCCTCTCCCCTCCGCGCCTCCACGCCTCTCCCCTCCGCGCCTCCGCGCCTCTCCCCTCCGCGCCTCCCCCCTGTTCCCCAAAACCCGTTTCCGTCCCTTACTTCGCTTTCGGGTCGAAGGCGGCTCGGAGGCCGTCGCCTACGAAGTTGAGGGAGATGACGGTAAGGCTGAGGATGAGGCAGGGCCAGACGAGGGCTACGGGGTGGGAGCCGAGGTCTTGGCGGGCGGAGTTGATCATGCTGCCCCAACTGGCTTCGGGGGGCTGCACGCCGATGCCGAGGAAGCTGAGGGTGCTCTCGGCGAGGATGGTGCCGGCGATGTCGATCATGCTGACGGCGAGCAGGATTCCGGTGAGCTGGGGCAGGATGTGCCGCGTCACGAGATAGAAGGTCGAGGCGCCGGAGGCTTTCGCTCCGATGACGAACTCGCGATCCTTCAGAGTCGCAACCTGTCCCTTGACCAAGCGCGCGACGGAAGGCCACGAAGTCACGGAGAGGGCCACGATAACGGGCAGAAGCTTCATAATAAGCCCGCCCTCTTTGGCGGGCGGCATAGTGCCGATAATCAGTACGGCAAGCAGAATATCGGGAAAAGCGAACATCCCGTCCGTGAAGCGCATGAGGATCATGCTGATCCACTTCGGCGCGAAGACGCCCAAGACGCCCACGATCACGCCGACGGTAAGGGCGATCACCTCGACGATCAGGCCGACCGTCAGAGAGACTCGGGCGCCGGCCGCCAGTCGCGACAGCACGTCCCTTCCCTGCTCGTCGGTCCCAAGGATGTACTTCCCGCCTGGCTCTAGGTGCGGGCCCGCTACGGGGTCGTAGACGCTGTAGAAATTGGGTTGATTCGGCGGCTTGACGATCGCGCTGCGAATGCTCGGCCCGAATATGGCGAGCACCAAGAGAATCGCCAGGAACCCCATTCCGAACAGGAACAGAGGGTCCTTTTTGTATTCGCCCCCCCGCTTCATATCTGCGACTCCCGAATGCGCGGGTCAAGGATCGGAAGCAAGATGTCGACGATCAGATTGAGGAAGATGAACATCGCGCCGGTAACCAAGACGCCTGCCTGTACCACCGGCATATCGATCTGCTGAATCGCCTCGATAACCGTACTGCCCAGGCCCGGCATTAGGAAGTAGCGCTCCAGAACGAACGAGCCGGTGAGGAGAAAGCCGAAACTGGTGCCGATCGTTGTGATGACGGGCAGAATTGCATTTCTTAGTGCGTGCCGGAAGAGCAGCCGTCCCCTCGGGACGCCTTTTGCGGTCGCGGTGCGGATGAACTCCTGGTCCAACGTGTCGATCATGCTTGCCCGGGTCAGACGGGTGATCAGAGCGGCAGGACGCGCAGCAAGAATCGTCACGGGAAGGATGAAATAGTAGAATTCAGGCGCAACAAGGGTAGTCGCCCACGTGAGCGGAAGCACATCAAGTCGGCTACAGAAGATGTAGACAAGAAGCGGGGCGAGTACAAAATTGGGCGTAGTGACGCCTAGAGTCGTAATCGTGAGGATCGCCTTATCGGCAATCTTCCGCTGGTAGACGGCGGCAATCGTCCCGAAGAAGATCCCGATGGCGGCCGCAAGGACGATCGCTTGGCTCGCCAGCTTCATCGTCATCGGGGTCGTGCGCTTAAGGATGTCCCGGACCGGTTCGTGGGTGCTGTAGTAGCTCACGCCGAAGTCGCCTTGGACCGCGTGACCGACGTATCGAGCGTATCGCTCGGGCCAGGGTCGATCGAGGCCGATGTTGTGCCGTATCTGCTGTACCGTCTCGAGGCTGGCCTTTTCTCCGGCTAAGATCGTCGCAGGATCGCCCGGAGAGAACTCGCCCGCGACAAACGTCACGAACGAAATGAACAGCAAACTGAAAACCCCAAACAGGAGCCTCAAGAGAATGGCTTTTACGAGCCGCACGGGTCGTCAGTTTAACACGTCGCCCGCCGTCCCCGCACGGGTTCCGGGCATCCGGGAGCCGGGGAATTGGGAAGAGGCGCGGAGTGGAGAGGCGCGGAGGCGAAGAAAGGAGCCAGGGAGCGAAAGAAGGCCGGAAATGGCCGATGCCTCCATCCGTGAGCCTCAGGCGAACTGTGGAGGCTTCTTTCACCCAGCCCCGGATGGATCCCCGCGTCAGTAACCCCCGAACGGCGGATGCGACGCAACCCCTGCCGGGGTAGGCGGCGCCGCCGCGACCCCACAGTAGCGCCGCCGGAGCGGCACAACTGTGGGCTAAATTACGCAACCGCTCCGCGGTAGGAGATGGGCGGCTATCTCCCTCCCAATTCCCCGATTCCCCGGCTCCTTCCTTCGCCGCCGCGCCACCGGCCACTATCCCCCGGCAGCGGGACGCAAAATGGTAACGGCTACGGCTCGGTCGCCTTTCTGGATCTTCTTGAGGACGTCGAGGCCCACGACGACCTGGCCGAAGACGGTGTAGTTGCCGTCGAGGAAGCTGGATTTGTCGAGAAGCATATAGAACTGGCAGTCGCCGGAGTTCTTATCCTCGGTGTTCCGAACCAAGCCGACGGCGCCGACCACGTTCTTGAAACCGGTGTCCTCGTAGGGGATCCTAGCGCCGGTGCCGTTACTGCCTGCCGCCTCGATATCGCCTGCTTTTGAGGTGGGATCGCCGATCTGAACGAGAAACGGCTTGGGAATCCGCTCCACCTTGTGGAACCGCTGGCCGTTGTAGAATCCCGCCTTTGCCAATGCCAGGATATGACCGGTCGTCTTTGGCGCCTCACGAGTGTGGAGCAAGACGTAAATGTTCCCCCTGCCCTCGATCTCGATCTTGAGCACGGTCTCGTTCGCCTTCGGCGTGTACTGTTGAGCCACTGAAAGGGCCAGCGTGAACAGGGCCAAAAATAGACTCAGTAAGAGACGCATGATGATCACCTTTATTAACGCACGAAAGACGTCAAATTGTTACTCACCCAAGCGTCTACCGTATCCATCGTATTTCACGCCGCCGGCCAGGATGTAGACGCCGTCGACGACGGACCAGATCCAACCGGCTCCACAGAGGGAAAACACGAGTTGCAGAACCCCGTAGGCGCCGTAACCGAGGTACATCCGCCCGACGCCCGGGATGATTAACTGGAGGATGCCTGCGACAAGCCGACTTTTGTCGCTCTTGATCGTGGCAAGGGTACGCGGATAGGTGGCGTAGATGTTGTACACCGGCGCCGGGGATGGCCCCGACGGGATCGACGGTGTCGGCGGAGGGGGCGGGGGCATCACCGAAGGCGCGCTCATCTGGAAGTAAGCGGCGAGTTCCGGTACCTGTCCGGCGAACACCCATTCCGACATTCCGACTCGCCAAACGTAGGTTTCTCGGGCGATAACCTCCGCCGCGATCAGATCGTTAATCTGCTCGCGCGTAAGCGGCCCCAGTTGGCCGTAATGTCCGATGTAATACCAATCACCCACAGATGTCTTGCCCTACAGATCTCGAACCCGTGCGGTTTCGTTGTACCGCAAAACTAGGGCTAAAAAGGCGGTTGCCGGGGGCCTTGGGTGCTAGGTGTCGGGATGGAAGCCCAGTCCCCGATACCTCCATCCCGGAGCCTCCGGCGAGGCGTGGAGGCTTTTTCATTGAGTGCAGTCGCCGGGGGCTCCTCCCAAGGTGGTGGTGAAATTAGCCTCTTAAGAACGCTCGGATTCAACACCCGCTGAAATTGGGGCAGCCGTCTTCTTTCGAAAATCCAACCTCCAAGATCGAGCGATCACCTTCCTAGCGCATATCCTTTGAACGTCGGTGGTGGTTCGCTTCCCGCTTGGGCCGTTCTCCGTTCCGTCCTTAGAGGGTTGCGCTGCGCTTGGGTTGGGTGAACGGGTATTGCGGTATTGCGGAGGGAGCGAACTTTTGATGCCTCCATCCCCGAGCCTCCGGCGAGGCGTGGAGGCTTTTCATTGAGTGCAGTCGCCGGGAGCCTCCTCCCAGGGTGGTGGTGAAATTAGCCTCCACGGTTCGCCCGAGGCTCACGGATGGAGGCATCATATGCTTCAACGCTTGTAACGCTTCAACGCTCTAGCGCTTCCCCCTAGTTCGCCGCAATCGCGGGGGATTGCGGGTTCACGAGTTGGATCGCTTTTTGGAGTTGATTGTCGCTCTTCGGGTCGCCGAAGGTTACTTCGGTGCCGGTTGACAGCTCGACCTTCAGATCCGGTTCAAGGCCGCCGCTGGTATACGCACCGTACTCGTCGACCTTTCTTCCGAAGAAGGGGGTGACGGGCAGGAAGTATTTGGCGATCGTGATCTTGGCGCTCGAACGGTCGACTAACGGGAAGACGTTCTGGACCGAAGCCTTGCCGTAGCTGTGGGTGCCCACGAGCTTGGCTCTGCCGTAGTCGTGCAGACAGCCCGCATAGATCTCAGCTGCGCTGGCGGAGTCTTCGTTCATCAACGCCGCGATCGGGTAGGCGAACTCGTGCAGTACGCCGGGGTAGGTCTTTGCCGACTCCTCGTGGCCATCGCGGAACTTCATCTTCACGACAAGCTTATTCTCGAAGAAGCGGCTCAGCATGTCGACTGCGGTCTCTAGCAGTCCACCTGGATTCTCACGAAGATCGATTACGAGACCTTTCATCGGATGCGCTTCCAGCTTGGCAAGTTCATGGTCGAATTGGGCTGCGGTCGGCTCGGAGAACGAAGCGATCGAGAGGTAACCGACCTGTGAGTCGGCAAAGTACTTCGATTCAACCGTCGGCGCGGTAATGCGGGCACGCTTTACGGTGATCGCAACCGGCTTTTGCTTGCCTGCCTGGATGACGGTCAAGTGGACAAGGGTTCCTTCCTTGCCTTTGATCATCGAAACGATGTCGTCGATATCGCGACCGGCAACCGACTTGCCGTCGACGGCGGTGACGATGTTGCCACCGCGGATTCCGGCGCTGTACGCAGGGCCGTCATCGAACACGACGGCGATCTTGGCGCCGAGGGCGTCGCTCGTCAGCCTCGCACCGACTCCACCGAAGTTCGCGCGGGTCTCGTCGCTGAACGCCTCTGCGAGCTTGGGTCGCATGAACATCGTGTGAGGGTCGCCAAGAGAGGCCATGAGCCCCTCCATCCCCGCGTACTTCAGGTCCGATTTGTCTACCGGCTTTACGTAGTCGGTGAGAATCTGAGTGTAGGCGTGCTGAAACTCTTCTTCAGGAGTCGCCGCGCTTGCCGACTTCACCCCGAACAGCGTCCCAAGTGCTCGCGAAGAGGGCGCCTTCCATTTCTGGATGTCCTGCCAGCAGAAGCCGAACAGGAAGCAGATTACGAGAATTCCCATGTACGAAAAGAGCTTTCCGGCCTTTTTCACTTTGCGCCTCCCTTTCGGGCAACTGCAGTCGAGCCCAATTTCGGTTTATAAACGGACGTCACCAACGTGTAGCCGGAACCGTCCGGCAGCTTCACGATCGATCGGTTATCCCGATCCCCACCGGTCGATTCCCCGGTCAGGCTCGCGTATCCTCGCGACGAAAGCGCCAAGGCGAAGATCTCGGCGATCCCCCTCGTGCTCTTGTCCGTGATGAGCGTAATCTTCGGCGGTTTCGAGTTCCCGTTATGGACCACCAAAGGTGTCGGCGATTCGTGGCGGAACGTGACGAAATCTCCGTAATTCCCTTTCGGCACAAGCACTTCGAGACACTGCTTCATCGAAGCGAGGTCGCCCAAAGTGTTGTTTCGAAGGTCAAGCGTCACTGCCGACTTTCCTTCGATCTCCTGCTTGAGGCTTTTCGCGCTGCTCGGAACGAACGGAAGGAGGATGGCGCCGTTGTGAACGCCGAAGCCGGGCAAGTGAGACGGCGCCTTCGTGATCTTGGTTGTGATTTGCTTTCCGCCACGTTCCCATACGACGGTGACGGTACCGGTTTTGCCCATGAACAGTAGGTCTCTTCCTCGCAGAGGAAGCATCGCATGGTCGGCCTTCGCTCGGATTTCGTTGCGGATAATGTTCAGTTCGGAGAGCGGCATCTTCTTCGCGATGAACGCCTTCTGCGCAGTGCGGAACTTCTGGATCAACTTGCTGTCCACGATCCAGTGGCCGTCGATCGAGTAGGCGATATCTCCGACTTGGACCTTGGCCTTGTCTGCAGGGCCACCCGGCACTACGCTGACTACTTGTAGTCGCGGAATGTCGCGCACCATCACCATCGTGTCTTCGGCGGTAGCGCCGGGACCGGGATCTTCGTTGGCAGCTTCCGCTTGGGCGTTCGACTTACCGGTGACCAGGTCGAAATCGGCGCCGATCCCCTCGAATTGCCCCTGACGGGCGTTCACAAAGGCGGTGAACTGGTTCTTATCCATGTAGAGCGACTGCGGGTCCTTCAGACTTCCGATCATCCCACGGACGGCTCCAGATGCGAGCTTCTGGTCGTCGCTTACCGGTTCGACATACTGCTCCTTTAGCTTTTGGCTCAGGTTATAGAAATAGTCGCCGGCCGGCACATTGACGTCGTCGGTTCTTGAGGCCAAGAGACGATCGATCGACATGTTCGACGAGGGCGCCTGAATCAGCCCGAGATCGGCATGTTGCCTGGCCTCAAGGCCGACAACGACGGTGGCAATCGCGGCGATTACGCCTGTTGCCGATAAAACGCTTTTGGTGGTGGTGCTCATAAACGAAACCAGTTCATCATTCTACGCCGGGAGTTGAGAATCGTGTTGCCATCGTTAGTTTGCTGCTCCCGTTAGCAAAGCCTTGGCAGCGGTGGACACGCGACTGTCGGGGCTAGCGACCATCGCGTCGACCGTCTTCTGAGGAAGCTTCATCGATCGCTTCTTGGAAAAATCGAGCAGGGCGAGTTGAACGGTTGAGTCGGAATCGTCCAAAACGTTCCCTATCTCGTCAAATGTCGCGCCCTTCTCAAGGGCGGCAAAACCGCCGATAGCGGCGGCGCGGACCTGCGCCGACCGATCCGCGATCGCCATTCGCAGCGCCCCTCGGTGCTCTTCACTCGGGTGCGCGGCGAGATAGGCGACGACGACCTTTCGAACGAACCTGCTGTCGTCGCGAACGCCCTTGTACCCTTCGGCTTTGGTCGCCGCGACCGGAGAGGCGATCAGCTTGATGTAGCTCTCGGCTCGGACCATATCGCTCGGCTCGTTGACCGCCGACCAAAGCAGTGCGGACGCGACCCGATCGACGGTGGCATCGGCGTTCCTTGTAACCGCGAGTTTCACGGCGGGATCGCTCATGCCGATAAATGCGAGCCTCCATGTTTGAGAGTCGGGCGATGGGATCTGCGCCAGGTCTTCAACCGCAGCGACATGCGCTTGCCAGCTGCGATTCGCCAGCAGGCGCGAGACGTCGTCGGCACATTTGGGATCTTTCGTCTGGGCTAATAGGTTTGCCGCGGTGGTCTTGGCATAGTCCGATAGCGAAACGCTCACCGATCGCTTGACGATCGCTCGGGCGGTATCGCTCCCCTCCGCCATCAGCGCTGCCAGAGCGGCTGCAGCCACCGAAGGATCCAAATCGAGGCTATTCGAGATGAGTTGCTCTTCGACCGTATGATCTTTGAATCCGATATAGGCGGTCGTCGCATTCAATCGGACCAATTCACTCTTATCTTTCAGTAAGGCGGCCAATTCCGGACTGGCAGCTTTCGCGGTCGCTGCCAATAGCGCCCTCGCTTCCGGATCCTCAGATGTTGCGCTCGGAGCGATTGGGGCGACGAGTGGGCCCGCCTGATCTGAGGAGAATTTGAACTCATCGAATGCGTAGTCGACCGGGTCCGGCTGCATCTTTCCTGCCAACTTTGCGTTGGGCGAAGGTTCGATCGCCATCCGAACGACATCGACTAGCCCGGCCGGCTTTGCCACCTGCCGGAGGTCGACGGCGATCTTCTGCCATTTCCCGTCGGGAGAAAACGGAACGCTCGAGACGGACGCACCCGGCATCGGGGTTACGAGAATCGGATCCCGACCGATCGAGATCCATGCCGTCTTCCCATCGCTTGAATCCAACCGAATGGAAATAGGGTCCTTGCTCGTCGACTTGACAAGAAAACTCAGGGTGGGCGCGGCGTCGATTTTGGCGATCGGAGCGCCATCGGCGCGGGCAGGAAGGGCGACCCCGCCCTCTCGAAACCCGGAAAGCTCCGTAACTTTGAGAACTTGACCGCGTTCGGGGTCCGCCGCAACTTTGAGATCGGTAGCCGGCAAATTAGGGACGTTGAGCTCCGCCGGATCGACCAAAGCTGGGTGCAGTTCAAGCACGGAATTCAGGTGCGAAAGATTGGTTTGAGGGGTCACCTCATCGAGGTTGGTCACCGACGGCCAAGGATCGGTCGACTCAGTTTGCGGCGCCGTGACAGTTAGGCTCTTGTACCCCTGCATCGCAACTCGGGCCCAAACCTGCCGCATCCAAGCAGCGCGGAACGCGGTGTCGAAGCTTTGGCCTATTCCATCGGGTCCGAGCGGAACCGAAGGGACTGCCGCCACCGGGGTGTCGTTGACAATGGCATCGTGCAGGTCCCCGGGCAAAGATCCCGGCAAGACGTACAAGACCGAATTGAACGGGCCTCGGAAAACCTTATCCTCCGCTTCATACGATCCGCCGTTAATCCTCGCCTCGAAGTACCGCCGTGCAAACTCCGGCCCAAACGCATCCGGCCCCGAGTCCCGCATCCATTCGGACTCAACCTGGACGTCCGGCACGATCGTAACTGCGCCATCGAATTTCGCAGCGACGTAGGCGTTGAATCTCAGGAGCGCAATTCTGATTTTCGCGAGCTGCACCGATTCGATACTTCCCCGGTGCTCGCGTAAAACCCCGTTCGCATCCTTACCGTCGACTTCGGTGCGAGTGAAGATCACCACCTTCAGATGCCAAACAGACGGCTTTCCCGGCTTGAGGGCGGTGAAATGTGCTTGGATGTCGCTCCAATCGCCTGAAGTCTTATAGATCTTTGGCCAAACGGGCGCGGCGCCCTGAAGGTAGCTCCAACCGTGCCAGGAGGTGAAATTCGCTGCAATCGCGGGCTCTTGGGGCTTCTCAGGAAACAGCGATCCGCTCTGAGGGTTGCCCTGAGGGGTTTGAATTGCGAGAGCCAAAAACACGGGAAGAAGGATCATTTCAACACTCGGAATACGACTCAAAAAGCGTTTCTGCACCGGCAAAATCAATCGAAACGGGCAAGACATCGAATGCCTTGCCCCAAACCCTGATTTCGATAACGTCCGATCTTCCCGTCATTAACCGAGAAGCCGGAAAAGGCGAATGTCTTCCGGCGTCGCCGCATGACCGTCGCCACGAGTGAACTCAAGACTTGCGATGCTACTGACTGTCGAAAGGTCCGCCGGGATCCGTCCGATCAGATCTTCGACGACTTTCTTGATCTTCTCGGCGTTGGAGCTGAACACGGCGAGCACGTCATGAGCGGTAACCGCTTCGGCTCCGGCATGAACGCCGCTGTCGTAATCGGTGATCAGCGAGATGTTGACGACCCCCATCCCAAGCTCTCGGCACAGGTATGCCTCGGGATACTGGGTCATGTTGATGACTTCCCAGCCGGCATCGTGAAACCACTTGCTTTCCGACTTCGTCGAGAAGCGAGGTCCTTGAATGACGACGACGGTCCCACTTGGATGGCAGGTGATTCCGTGATCGCGAATCGTCTCAATTGCCAACTGGCGCAGAATCGGATCGTAATTCTCGGCAGGGGAGACGTGAGTCACGATCGGTCCATCGTAGAACGTGTCGATGCGCCCGTTCGTTCGATCGACGAACTGATCGCAAACGACGAAGTCGCCGGGCTGGACGTGGACCTGCAGAGAGCCGGCAGCGCAAGGGCTGATGATGCACTGGCATCCAAGCGATCGCATTGCCCACACATTTGCCCGATAGTTGATCTTATGGGGCGGAATCGTGTGCGATCGGCCATGGCGCGGCAAAAACGCGACCTTGCGACCCTTTACCGTAGCCAAAAACACCGAGTCGCTTGGAGGACCATAGGGTGTGTCCACCTTGACCTCTCGAACCGCTTCAAGCAGGCTATAAAAACCTGAACCGCCGAATACACCAATCTCTGCCGAATTCATAACTGTAAGATCCGCACTCCGTAGCTCGAACTAATTCGCGACCGGCCCGATAACCTGCCGCATCGCCTTGATCAAATCGTCAACTCGCTGCCCTTTTCGAAGCAGTACGTCCGCCTGCAGCGCTCGAATTCTCGACGTCTTGACTGCCTTGATCGTCTTGAACCGCGGGTCGGCGGCTATGAGCTTGGGATTGACTTGGCTATCTTTCGTGTGCGTCGTTACGATAACGTCAGGGTCCAGCGCAACGAAGTTCTCGGCGCTGAGCGGAAGGAACTGGCTACCCTTAGGTCCAACGAGCTTTCCACCCGTGATTCGCACGACGTCGGCAAGAAAGCTGTCGGTGCCGCAAATCAGATCGTTGCCGCTAGCATCGGGAAGGATGATCGCAACGTTCGGACGTGGATCGTAGGGCGTTCCTTCGATCGCGCGCTTTTCCGTCTCGATGCGCATGATGTAGTCGTTGAATCGGGTTTCCCAGGCTAGTTTGCTTCCAAGAACGTAAAGCTGTTTGACAAAATCTTCGACCGTCGTCGCATCGAGCCCGAACAGTTCGGCGCCCGTGCCCTTGAGCTTCTCGATATCCTGGTCGGAGTAGAGGCCCTTGTCATAGACGATCATGTCCGGCTTGACCTGCTGAATCAGCTCGTAATCGGGCTTTACGCTTGCCACGACCGGAATGTTGGCCATCATGTTTGGCGGGAAGTTACATGAAGCAGTTCGGCCCTTGATGGTGTTGGCATCGGCGTCGGAGCACAAGATTTCTGTCGTGCTCGGACTTAGGCTGACGAGGGACCTGTAGAACTTGGGTCGCCGTTCAAGCTTGACCTGTCGCTGCGAGCAGCCGGTCATAAACACAAAAACAAGAAGAAAAAGGAAAGGAAGCGCCCGGCGCATAGGGGCATTGTGGCTTATGCCGGGGAACCTTTGCCACGAGGTTATAGAAGATGTTGTCATTGGCTTAGTCGAATCAAGTAAAATCTAGGTCCCAAGCAGGGGTGTAGCTCAGTTGGTAGAGCGATGGTCTCCAAAACCATAGGTCGCGGGTTCGAGCCCTGTCGCCCCTGCCAGTCACCGTATCGTGACTTGTCCCGCCACTTTGGCGAGATCCACGTAGGTCCGCGCCGCCACGATTAAGATCGTGCTGTCACCCTGAGGACGTACCACACAGTTCACACCGTTGAAGCTCCCGACCATAAGGTCCGGATAGTTATCCATCGGTTTCGTGCCCTCAAGTGTCACCGCCTGTTTGATCACGTAGATCTCCAGGTCGCCATGCTCGTCGCGGGCTGAAAAGTCGGTAATCGGCATTCCCTGCATCACGCCGGACTTTTCGGCTCGCAGCGACAGGTGATCCGGCGTGGAGCTGAATGAATCGACGATACGAGAATGAAGCCATCGTTCGCGCTTCATGCCATCGACCTGCGGAGGATGTACCGTCGACAGTCGACCGAAAATCCGAGACACATCGGGACCGGAAACGAACCCACGGTCACCGTGGTGGCCGAATTTACCGACGAGGATAATTCCGACGAACAGCGCTGCGCACATAAACGGCGCCAACCTGCCGACGACGGATTCGACTCGTTTAGCCTTATCGAGTTCGTCAAGGCGCTTCACACAGTCTTTCCACGGCTGTTTGAATTCGGGAACTTCCGCCTTGGCTTTCAAAAGCGATTTGAGAGTTTGGATTGCCTCGACTTCGCGAGCCTCTTCCGGAGAGCTCTTCAGTTGAGCGCGGATAGCGAGCACTTCGTCGGTGCTCAACTCGCCGTCGACATAAGCATGCAGTTTTTCGCGATCAATCATTCGTCTGCACCCTGTTTCAAATACCCTTCCTTAATAGCGTAACCCTCCAGCGCCCTTCTGAGAATCGAACGGCCACGTGCCAACCGAGAACGGACCGTTCCGATCGGAACGTCGGTCACATCCGCAATTTCCTGATAGCTGAGACCTTCTATGTCGCTCAAAATCACCGCCATTCGAAAATCCTCTGGCACCATCGCAAGGGCTGTCTCGATCTCAGATCCGACTGCGTTATCGAAGAGCAGCCTATCCGGCAACTCTGTCGCCGCAGAAACTGGCTCAATCGCGCCTTCGTCCTCCAAAGAACCTAGCTGCGGGCCGCGCTGACGCTGCCTGTACTTGTTGATGTACAGGTTCGTAACAATTCGCAACATCCAGGCTTTGAAATTCGTTCCATCGAACCGCCCATAGGCGTCGTAGGCGCGAACTATCGCTTCCTGAGCCAGGTCTTCGGCATCCTCGCGAGACCGAGTAAGTCTCAACGCCGTACCCAAGACCGAGGGGAAAACTTTCTCGGCTTGTCGTTCGAAGGACTCGCGCAAGTCGCGCTTCCCAAAGAGCATCGGTCGAGGGAGTCTACCCACCCGGTTTAAGCAACACCGATCAAGACACGATTCGTTCCCGGTCCTAGGACCAAATTGGAACGATTTTCATCGCAATTCTGAACCACTCGGGTCAGGCGTCTTGAAACAGATCCGGCCCCAAAACGCCCTCAAGCTGAAGCAGCTTACGCTTCATCGGTAATCCTCCCGCATAGCCGGTAAGTTCGCCGGTGCTTCCAATGACTCGATGGCAAGGCACAACGATGGATATGGGGTTCGTCGCGTTGGCGCGTCCGACCGCCCTCGACGCGTTGCCGTTCCCGAGCATTGCCGCAAGTTCGCCGTATGAGCGCGTCTCTCCGAACGGAATTCGGACTAACTGATCCCACACCTGATGCTGAAACTCGGTCCCCTTGGCTGCAAGCCTCAGGTCGAAAGTGGTCCTCTTTCCTGCGGAATACTCCTCCAACTGCCTTCGCGGCTCGGCGATCGCAGACGGATCTCTTACGTATCCTCCCGAGGCGAGGAGACGCTCGGACGCATCGGAAGTCCAAATCTCGGCCACTGCGCCCGAGTCGTCGACAACGACGGTCAAGTCGCCGATCTCCGTACGAAAAACATCGAAAAGAAGTTGGGTTTTCATGATTCGAATTTGAGGCTCTGCCAAAGGTGCAAACATGCCAACGATCGGTGCGGTGAAAAGGGGGCCATCAACTCGGTCGTTCGCGGACCGTCGGGCCGGACTTCCAAGTCGAAAAAGCGCTGAAGGGCGGAAGTGATCCCGGTGTCGCCGAGAGGGACGCAGTCGCCGAACCCGAGACCCCGCATCAAGAGATAATGAACCGACCAGGGCCCGAGGCCGCGTACCGAAAGGAGCGTCTTCTCGGCACGCGTCGCCGATCCATTCTCCAGATCGGCCAGGGAGATCTCGCTATTGGTCAGTTGCCGAGAGAAATCGATGAGGTATTCAGCCTTTCGGCGAGAGAATTGAAGCGGAAGAAGCTCGTCGACCGTTAGCTTGGCGACGTCCGAAGGCAAAGGAGGCGATACAAGCCGGTCGGTCAATCGTGTACCCACTTTCTCGGTGAGCCTTCTGCGAAGCGTGTAGGCGAACGCGAGGTTCACCTGTTGCCCAAGGATCGACCAGACAACGGCATCGTATAGCGAGAAAGTCAACGGCATTCTCAACCCACATCGCCCCTCGACCAACGAGGCATGACCCAGCTTTGCGGCAAGTTGTTCGAACGACTTCGGATCTTGTCGCAAGCCGAGCATCCTTACGACGCCGCGATGCGCTTCAAGACCGGTTCCCCCCGTTACCTCGCACAGGACGTCATCCTGTCCGAATGTCAGATGCACCACTCCCGGCCCAGTCTCAAAGTTGGCCGAAATCCATAACTCTTCCCCACTCACCCGTTCGCACACACTCTCCGGGTCCCTCCCGAAGTAGCCCAAAACGGCGCCCCTTTGGAACTCCTCGGGCAGGGCGATCGTGAAGGATTGGCTCGTCGCCAGTTTCCTGTATGAAAGGGGCGGCATTCCCGTCAACCTCCCGAAGTTCTCATAGAAGGTGGATAGCGTCTCGAAGCCGACTTCGAAAGCGATGTCGGCAACGTTGGCAGGCGAATGGAGTAACAGCAGGCACGCCGCGTCCACTCTCGCTCTCACGACAATCTCGCCTGGAGTCGTGTGGTAGTGACGTCGGATCGACTCGAACAGCTTGGAGTTTCCAATCCCTGCTTTCTCACACAGCTCACCGATTCCGGAAAGTTCGGAAGGCCGCGCGTTAACTTGAGATACGAGGGTCTCGATTCGGTCGAGGTCGGCATCGACGCCTTCGAAAAAATCGTCCGGACGGCACTTTTTGCAGGCTCTGAGCCCCGCGTCACGAGCTTGATCGATGGATTCGAAAAACCGGATGTTTTCCGGCTTCGGTTTTCTCGCTCGGCACGACGGCAGGCAGTAGATTCCCGTGCTAAGGACGCCGGTGATAAACATCCGGTCGTATTCGCCATCCGAGGCCATCGCTCGGTCCAACATCTCTTCGCGTGTCAAAAGCACAAGATGAGTATGCGAAAAAAAACCGGAAAGATCTTCCGGATCTTTCCGATTCAATCTTTTACCCGTCGTGTCCTAGGGTCGGCCCAAGGCAAAGAGACGGGCGTTGTTGATGGCGAACGAAATCCCGTATTTGCCGATCTCTGTTGAGGTGTATGCCTCACCGAGGCCGCCCGAAAGAACGTTCGTCTGTTGAAGAGTGTTCGTCACGAAGTTCCATTTGTAGGACCGGCCGTCTTCGCTGTTCAGGATCGCGCATTTCTGCTTGACGTCGACCGCTGCCGAGTTGATGCACCACTCGTGAACGGCATGAGGGAAGACAGTGCGATTGACTGTGTTGTCCGGGGTAATACCGGTGACCGTCAAAACGGGGGCCATCGCCATAACTGGTTGGTTCTGCGTATTCAGTCCGTTCAGGCTCAAGGGCGCGGAGTTGTTCGGGTCGAGGATTGCGACCTTGTTCACCCCGTCCCCATATCCGTAGCCGGCATAGCTGTTGTACTTCGTGAGAATCAGATAGCTCGACTTACCGGTGTATGACGGAACGCACTGAGAAGGCACGACCGAAGCGGTATCGTCCCATCCGAATCCGCCTGGAATCTTGGTCGTCGCCAAAGTCCCGTCGTAGTGCAGCATCCAGCCACGACTATTGAAACCGGGATTCTCGTAAACGCCATAAAAGACGTCTCCGTCCGGACCAACCATCGGCGTTGCCGTTGAGCTGTCTGGAATCAACGCCTGACTGCCGTTCTTAGGGTCCAATAACCGTGTCGCGTACTTGTACTGCATCGTGGCAGTGTCGATACCGACGAGATAACCACCCGTCCAGTCGCCGCTATGAACTGTAATGTAGAGCGTCGACTGATCGTTGCTCAGCGCCGGAGCGCAGTTAATCGCGGGAACTGTGATCGATTGATCGTTGGCTGCATCCCCTGAAGAAATATAGCTTCCGACGCCGGATGGAGTAACTTTCGCGATGCCGCTTGTGAGGCCGGTCGTCGAGCCAGAATTGACACGGAAACCGAAGTAGACGTTTCCTGCGTTGTCCACCGTCAACGGCGTACAGATATAAACGTCGCTATTGTAAGCGGACTTGCTGGCGTTGTACTTATCCATCCCGTAAAACGCCCACTGCTGAACCTGGGAACTGGCCGAGTCTGCTTGCGGACGCATGTAAATCGTTCCCCCAATTCCCGGGACAACCGTGGAGTTGAGTTGATAGAGCGATCCGCCGCAAGTAGGAGTCCATCCTCCGTAGGGAGGAAGAACATAGTCGGTGGGCTGCGTATAAATGAGTCCGCCGGTAAGCACGCGCCGAGCTTCCACTTGGAATCCGCCTGCAGCCGTCCGCACCATGACGAGAACCGTGCCGGAGTACGTGATCATCGGAGGCGCGTAATGGATGAGCAGTTCGCTTCCGCTGTATTGAGGGTTTTGATCCACCGGAACGGACCAAAGCACCTTCGACATCGGAGAAGAAGCAATGCTGCTCATCGCCGTATGCTGAGAATTCCCGCCGTAACCTGTCCACTCTTGCGACCGCCAGATTTGGGAAAATGATTGCGAGGAAATGGCCATGAACAGGCCGGCGCACACCATCGGCGCGAACGTTTTTTTGGATAACTCAAGCATAAAGAAGCGACTCCAGAGGGGGAACCCCAAATGTAACAGATTACGAACCTATGCGCAAGCCCTTAGGCGCTTGCAATCGGAAGGCCGATCAGTTTCGGACGAACCGTTTCCTTAAGGTCGTCAAGCGAGATCTCCTGGTACAAACTGTCCCTTTCCACTGGGATTCGGCCCGCTTCCTGAATCATTCGGACCATGTTGTCGTACGTCAGAGACTGGCTCTTGTTTCCCCACTCACCCGACTTGTAGGTGATCTCGTACTCATGGACCAACCCGTCGGCATCGTCTGCTCCGTACCATAGCGACATCTGGGTCACAGGAACCGTGTTCATGATCCAGAAACTCTTGATGTGATCGAAGTTGTCGAGCATCAAACGACAGAGCGCGATGTTCCGCAGGTCGTCGTTTCCGGTCGGACCGGCAATATCGGAAAGCTCGGTCTCTTCCGGATGAAAACTCAGCGGGGTCATGGTTAGGAAGTGCCCCGTCTCATCCTGAAGTTCGCGAAGTTGGATGAGGTGATCGACACGCTCTTCAACCGTCTCGATATGTCCATAGAGCATCGTGGCGTACTGCCGCAGCCCGAGCCTGGCCGCCGCTCTCGCGACCTCTTTCCACTCCTCGCCGTTGAGCTTTTTGCCGAACAGTTCGGCATGAACGCGATCGCTCAAAATCTCGATTCCGCCACCTGGAAGCGAATCCAAGCCCGCCTCGATCAAATCGGCTAGCGCCTGATCGATCGTGACTTTTCCTTGGCGAGCGATCTCGACGATCTCTACTGCAGTGAAAGCCTTTACGTGAACGCCGGGCCGCGCCTCTTTGACGATCCGAACCAGATCCAGGTAGTAGCTGTACGGAAGCCTTGGATTGATTCCGCCGACCATGTGGATCTCTGTCAGCGGGACATCCCGATGCCACTCTAGCCGGTGCTTCACTTCTTCGAGCGTCATCTGATAGGGCGCCGGTCCGCCTTTCTTGGCGTAGAAGCTGCAGAACTTACAGAACTTGTTGCAGATGTTCGTGTAGTTGATGTGCTGGTTGCGGACAAAGAAAGTCTTGCCACCGTGCATCCGCTCTCGGACGATGTTTGCCAAGTATCCGACGCCAGTCAAGTTGGGCGTCGTGTACAGCAATATCCCGTCTTCTCGGGAGAGCCTTTCCCCTTTTAGAACCTTTTCCAGGATTGGCGTTAGGTCTGAACCTACGATCTGATGGGGGTTAAGTGCCATGGATTGATGAATAGGATACCACGAACTTTCACAAGAAACTGAAAGCAAATGTTGGGCAGCTTGATCGCCACTCACATGAGGCAGTGGGCGGAAGCGATCGTCGCAATGTTCCAAGCCGGATCGGGGCCGATCCTTCCGATTGCGACGGCGTTGTGGATGCGAGACGTTGCTTCGCGGACCTTCGGCCCGAGGCTCGAATCGGGCATTACGCACTCATTGAGAAAGCGAATCGCCTCTATAGGGCCAAATTCAGCAAGCACGAGTTCGAGAGTTCGGTCCAAATCCAACCCTGGCACAACCCCTCGAAACAGGGCACGTTTGAGTTCAAGCTTATCTTCGAAAAGGTCGAACCAAGGGAGGGCCAGCCGAAGTACCCAGTCTACAAGTTCAATCAGCACTTGGTTGTCAATACCGACGTTCCAGATAACCCAGCAAGGCGGAAACTCGAGCTGCCCAAGGTCCATGCATGCTAACCCGGATGGTGCGCGACTTGCCGGGCGCCAATATCGAAGTCGAACGTCCTGAAGCCCGACGTGACTCAAATGGAGATACACCCGAACCGGCAGAAACGGCTCACCCTCCAGGTTCGGACTCGAGCGGAGCAATATCTCCTCAATGAGGGGTCCTGTCCTTCGCTCCAACAACGGCAAACCTCCGTTCTTGAAGATCCTGAACCCACTGGATAGCAACGCGCCTCCGAGGAAGTGCCCCGCTTCCGTAAGCGCCTCGCGCGGGGGGTGTGGAAGGTGTCGAAACGCCCCGAAAATACCTTGAGTGCGAGGGAGGCCCTCCCAAGCAAGCTGGAGGTCTTGCTTACGATAGAAGAGCCTCCGCCTCGCGATCTCCATTTTTGAACCTTCGCTAAATAATCCTACGACGGATCCGATAGCCGCGGTGGCGAGGAGACGCTAGGATATCCACTCGGAGCTCCACTCTTTGGGAGCCAGACCATGGCCCCAATATCCTGAGCTTCGACTCTTTGAACTCCGACCGAAGTTGCTCCACCTGCGATCTGTGCGACCGCAGAATCGGAAACGGCGATACCGCCTGGAGGCGCCGCCTTCTGGAGGTGTGCGGCGATATCGATCACATGTGCAAAGTTGACGGATTTGACGTCTCCGCCTTCTGGGGTCATGACCGGTCCAACGTGAATGCCGCAACGAAGAACGATCGGAACGCCGATACGATTTCGGAGCATGTTGAGCTCAAAAATGCCGGCCTGAATGTTCTTAGCCGCAGCAAAGGCATGCTGGGGATGCTCAAAGGCGCATGTGAGCCCGTCGCCGGCGGTCGAATGAAGTCGGCCCCCGTACTTCTGAGCGATTCGTGTGACGAATTCGTGATATTCGTTGAAGGTGTACTCAACGGAAAGCGGGTCTGACGTCTCTTTCATCCGCGTAGACCCAACGATATCGACGCTCAGAAAGGTCATATACTGCATCCCCGAACTGAGCTTGGTCTGAAGCCGGTTGAGCTGTTTGAGGAGATCTTGCCGCTCCTTGACCGGATCCTTCAATCCGAGCCGCCCCCTATACTTCTGACCGAACTGGAAAATGCCGTACCCGCCCGCAGCGCCTGCTGCAATCACAGGAAGAAACAGCATTGTCTCGACGTGCGCAGGCACCCTGAAGATCATCTCGAATACGGCGCGCATCAAGAAGATTCCGCCCGTCAAGAGCCCGCCCGACATGCATGCTGTTTTTGAATCGCGCGCCAAAAAAACGTTGTAGATGCCTAGAATTCCGCACAGCGTGGCAAGCATCGTAAAGATGCCGTAGTCGTAGCGGAAGTGCCACGGCATCTGCGAAATACCCTCGTCGGCCGTGCTGAGCATCGCTGCCGATGCCGCCGCCGCACCAGAGAGCAGATACCGCCGCGTGTGAGGCTCAAGCGTTCGATACTGCGATCGCAAATTGGCAAGGAAGCTCTTCTTTTCCTTCTCCGATCGCATCTTGACGGCAAGTCGGACGTATTCGATCGGCGCCCCTGTCGCTTCCGCGACCGCCAGAATCGCCGATTCGTCGAGTTCACCGCCATTTGCCTCTCGCAGCCTTTCGGCAAGGATCAGCATCTGTTCGACGCCGTCGTCGGTCAACCCGATTTCGCTTTCCGTTTGCTGAATTTCAAGATCCAAGTGTTGAGACTCCCGACCAATCTGGTTTATCGGTTATGGCAGATCAGACGTCGAACATGAACCGGGGGATTCAACGGCAACCGTGAGAAGATAAACAAAAAAAAGGAGAGAAGGTTCTCCCCTCTCTCCTCACTATTCTTTGTGACCGAAAGGCTAAGCCTATTTGATCATATGTGCTTTCGTTACCGGCGAGTTCGAACAGCCCGTTGAAGGTGGTGTTCCGGCTCCTGCAACGCGTGGGGCGACGTAGATCACTCCCGGAAGCGCGACAGTTCCGATCGAAAGTCCGGTGGGCAACGGCGCGAAGCATGTAGCCACGCCGGCGTCGTATTGCAGACCAAGATAGTTGAACGAATGATAGAACGTGCCAGGGATCGTGTCGGCAACGACAGTGAACGATGCTGCGATCGTCGGAACCGAAGCCCGGAAGCTACCGTCGGACTGGATGGAAACGAGTCCAACTTGAAGACCGTTGACATCGTAGAACTGAACCATCGATCCGGCGAGTTGATTCGCGTTCGTGCCCTGAGCAAGGACAGACCCGATTACGAGAACCTGTTTGATCTTGATGTCGTAGTTAGCGGAGTAAGACACGCCGTTAACCGTTCCGGTGATCGTAAGTGGCGTTGTCGTCGCCGTCGACCCAGCGACGAAGTCTCCGGTGTTCCCCGAGAGGGTTCCGTAATTGCCAGTGGTGTCGCTCGAAACGAACGTAGCGCCCGGAAGGATATTCCTCGTCAAGCCATCTGCGGAGTAGGAAACAACCTGGAACACCATGTACTGACCGCACTCGATGTTTGTCGGATCCTGAATTCCGAATACAGTAGGATTGATTAGGTCCGCTTGCAGCCCAGGCGTTTGAGGGTTAGCAAGTTGAGCAGCCGTCCATTGGCTAGGATGCTGCAGGTTTGTCGGCAGTACCTTTACAATTGCCTCTACACGGGGAGTGCCATTAGCGATGGACTTCGACGACGAGGGTCCGTTCCCACTGCCGCCGCACCCGACTACGATCAAGGCCAGCATTGCGACCGCAAACTTCTGAACGTGCTTCATCGGTACCTATTATGCCGGTTAGGGCATCCTTTGTGAAGACAGTTGAATCGGAACATCATAACATCAATCTCCATTATTCGAAAAGACGGCGAAATGGCCTCAAAAAGAGGCCCTAATTGACAATTTAGCCAAGGCAACCGGTGGGCGGCGGTGGTGGGACCCCGCTCCGAACATCGACGACGATATTGCTAGGAAGCGTCGTAACCTTTGTCGAAGAAAGCGCACCCGGTAACTTCGCCAGGCAAGACTTTCCGCTCAAATATTGATCGGCTCCATATCCATACTGTGGGTAGTAATAGACGGCTCCCGGATCTGCTATCGACATATCGATTGTAAAGGTCACAGCCGTAGCCGGCACCGAAGCCCGGAACGAGCCGTCCCTTGCCGTATAGGCTTGGCCAACCTGGCTGCCGGTTGAATCGAAAAAGTCGACGATAACGTCTTCGATCGGATTGACCGAGTTCTTGACGACTCCAGTTACGAGATCTTGCGCCGTAGACGCGAAAAGGGTCGATGAGAAACTCACGCCGTTAACGACCAACGAGATCGTATAGGTCGAACTCGAGGCTCCGACAATCGTAAGAACTCCGTCCGATGTCAGAGTAGCCACTCCCGATGGAGCGTCCGTCGTCCAACCGGATTCCTTAATCACGACTAAGTTGTTGTTCTTGTCTCGTCCGGTCAGGTCGAGCTGTATCGTGTCTCCGACGATCAGATTCTTCGTATTGAGCATCTGCCTCAGAGCTGTGTATCCCGTAACTTGAATGGAGTGGTAAGCGCCTAAACCGGTGCCCGTTCCCGAACCCGGGTTGCTTCCGCCGCCTCCACCACACCCTGCGATCAACACGATGAACGCACTCACAAACGTCAAGCAGGCGTATTTTTTCAAACCATAACCTCTTAAAAACCCAGCAAAAAGCGGCGCAGATTGCGCTGTTCGCTTACAAGACTCTTTTTCAACGCATTATGTTCGTTTCAAATCGTCGGATCTAAATCCGAACGGCATCAAATCGCTCAAAAGGTATCGCTTCTTGAGCCCGGACTCGGAAATTGTGTCGACATACACTACGGAAGGATCGGGAGCGAACTCGATGAGTGTCTGCAGACACATACCGCAAGGCAAACCTCCATCTCGGGTCGCCACTGCAACTCCCTTCAATTCCCGCTGCCCTTCTCCAACCATCCTGCAAACCGCCGATCTCTCGGCGCATATCGCCAATCCATACGACACGTTTTCGACGTTGCACCCCGTCCAGACGCTGCCTTCAGAGTCCAGAATCGCAGCGCCGACTCGATAGGAGCTATACGGAGCGTATGCGTATTGCCGAGCTTTGACGGCAGCATCCAGCAAGGAGTCGTCCATAAAGTAAATCCTCTATCTAAAAACGGCTATCGTCGCCCCGCTGCCACCTTCGCCAGGCTCTCCATCTCGGTACGATGCGACGCCGGGATGCTTCCTCAACAGGTCTTGAGTGACTTTTCTCAAGATCCCTTCTCCCTTGCCATGGACGATCCTAACCGACGAAAGGCCTGCGAGAATTGCATCGTCGATAAACTTCTCCAGGTCCCGTTCCGCTTCTTCCGCCCTCATTTGCCGCAGGTGAATCTCGGTATTCACACTAAGCGCTTTCTGCAATCCAGCACTTGAACGAGGCTTCAGACCTGCCGTAGGACTCGGAGACGCAGCGGTCAACTGGCTGATTGGAACCGTGATTTTGATCGGCCCCATCTGAACGATTGCAGAGTTCCCTCTAGGTTCCTCTGCCAAGGTTCCAACTTGGGTATAGCCGTCTATTCGCACCGACATCCCCTTCCCTAGCGCACTAGCGGCAATCCCTGCGCCTTTCTTTTGTTTGGGCAAGAACTCGTCGGCAAACTCCTGACCAACTTCCTGCAGTTGTTTCAGTTGATCGCGTCCAGCTTGAAGGGCCTTCTGGTCGGCCGGCGTTCGTTTCAAATCCTCGAATACTCGGGCTGCTTCGATCCGAATTTCCCGAAGCGCGGCCTCAATCACCTCATGAGCTTTCGAGTGGGCCGTCTTACGAATCTCCTCGGCCTCTGCAAGCTTCCTCGCCGCCTTCTGCTCCGCTTTCCGCAGCTCGTCGATTCGTCGGTCGGCTTTGCCCTGGGCGATTCGGGCCTGCCGCTGAGACAATTCAAGCTGTTCCATCATCGTCGCCATATCCTGGGCCTGAACTCCGAGCCCTTCGCGAGCCCTTTCGACGACGTTTTTCGGAATCCCGTATCGCTCCGCAATCCTAAGTGCCTGGGAAGCCCCTGGCGCACCCATCAAAAGCCGATAGGTCGGTCTGAAATTCTTCTGATCGAATTCCATCGCCGCATTCTGGAATCCGTGGGTGTTATAGGCAAAAGCCTTTAGCTCGCCGTAGTGGGTGCTGGCCAAGATGGCGCCGCCACGGTCGTGCAGTTCCTGAAGGATCGACTGCGCCAGTACTGCGCCCTCTGCCGGATCGGTTCCCGCTCCGACTTCGTCGAGCAGGATCAAAGATCCGCGCTTGAAGTGCTTTAGAGCCTCGGCGATGTTCTTAATGTGTCCGCTAAAGGTGGAAAGCGATTGTTCGAGGCTCTGCTCGTCTCCGATGTCTGCCCAAACCTGAGTGAAAGGTCCGAGTCGGATGTCGAGCGCGGGAGGCATCAATCCGGCCTGAGCCATCAGAACGAACAGCCCGATCGTCTTGATCGCGACGGTTTTTCCACCCGTGTTCGGCCCCGTGATCAACACACTGGACCCGATTCCTACGGATAGATCGAGCGGAACCGTCGTTTCGGGATCGAGTAATGGATGTTTACCGCCCTGAACCTGAATCCAGTGTTCGCCTTTCGGCTGGGGCATCGTACCCCTCATCTGAAATGCGAGTCGTGCCTTTGAGAACGCCAAATCGAGCTGAGCCGTTGCCTCAATGCCGCCGCTTGCCTCTGCGGCGATCGCGCCAACCT
>Ga0364893_10168_pt1 | contig 40441 bp, 38 predicted proteins | sample ExccelJu500001D3_FD_206943 | JGI IMG/M metagenome (GOLD analysis project Ga0364893, IMG submission 206943) | Enriched cells from Trout Bog Lake Hypolimnion, Wisconsin, USA - BchlTB.July16.5000.01.D3 | ecosystem: Environmental > Aquatic > Freshwater > Lake > Hypolimnion/Profundal zone | place: USA...
AGGATTGGTGTTGGTGAAGGACCAGGCGTATTTATCTGTTCTACCTAAAACAACTGCTGGTATTCCAGGGAGTGTTCCCCCAATGACATTTATTCCGGGCGCTTCTAGGTGAGCAAAATACCAAACGGCTGGGGCAGATAGGCCTAGGTGAGGATCATTTGCCAGCAAAGGTTTCCCGCTGACGGTACGCTTACCGCCGAGCGCCCAATTGTTTGAGCCAATACCATCTTTACCGCCTGGCAGGTCATTGGTAGACAGTTCAGATAGCTCATTAGTTGGCAGCTTATTTGATTTGCTTTCGCCTGCAGACGGTGCTGTATTAAATACTTTGTTATCCCGATACATTTTTGCAAAGTCCAGCCGCGTTACTGGATCGCCAGCAACAAATGGCGGTAGCACTTGCCAAACTTGTTCGGTCGTTAAGAATTGGGATAACTCTAAGCGTTGCAATTCTTTTTGCCAGTTACCACCCAAATCTAAGGCCATCATCAACATCCAAGCTACGCTGTCTGATGGTGACCAGTAGCCAGGTTTTGAGCCGGTGAGGAAGTATTCAACAGGTAGCGCCCAACCCAAGTGTTGATTACCGGCATTCACGCCATCTGCATAAGATTGCAGCAAGCGTTTGGCAGCAATGGGATAGTGATCAAACTGATTTTCAGCGGCATGTTTAATGCCAAGTGTGCGCATAAAGCGATCAATCGCAACTGTTTCCGAACCGAGGATTTCTGAAAGTCGTCCACTGGCTAGGCGACGATTGACTTCCATCTGCCAAGAACGTTCACTAGCGTGTAAATAACCTAGAGCGAAGAGGGCGTCAGTAGGGCTCTTGGCTTTAATGTGGGGGATGCCACTCTCATCAAAAGTGATCACCACGGCATCACCAAGACTTTGAATGGTTTGCTTGCCTGAGAGCGTAGTCTTTGCAGAGAATAGATAGATTAAGCAGGTGATGCCAATGACCAGCGAAAGACCGCCGCCAATCCAGAGGATGCCCCGTATCACTGGGCGCAGCCCTTGGATTTTGCTTATAAACTTCATGGGAATATTTTAGCCGTTTTGGACATTTCCCTCTTGGCGCCCCGATGGACCGAGTTCCAGGGCAATAATGCCCTCACATGTTAAAATTTCGCTTGTCTTGATTTATATAGCGCGGCAGTTACTGTTAGTGCGAGCCCGAGTGGTGAAATCGGTAGACACAGCAGATTTAAAATCTGCCGACTCAAAAAAGTCGTGCCGGTTCGATTCCGGCCTCGGGCACCAAGTTTTAATGATATTTACACATCCATTCCACTCATCGCGCCGGTTAATGTCCTTTGTGGGCTTAGCCATTTTCTCGACTGCTATCAGCGCTGAAACGCTTTCTTTCAATTGCATTCGAGCTGAAAGAGACATGACTGAAGAGTATGTCTTAAAAGTAGCCTCGCCAACAGAGGGCTCTAAAAGCACAAAAGGCAAAGTATATTTTGATGAACGTGATTTAGATCAGGTGAGCAGTGGAGGCCTTCAAGAAATTAAAAATGTCTCGATCACCAAAGATAAGATTTCGTTTTTGACGGACACTTCATTTCCGCCTGAAGAATTCGATGGTGTGCGCTATGGCGTTGGGACTGTAGTGTCAGTAACCACGATTAATCGAGTAACGGGTGAATTGAAAAAGATTGAAACGATTAAAGGTGGCATCTTGGCTTCCACCATGGGTGAGGGCACGAAGTCTTATACCGAGAAGTGCTCGGCGATCAAGGGCAATTAGACCGCCCCCAATTTAGTCTGGCTCAGTGACAAACCCTAACTTAGTAAGACCAGCACGGCGTGATGCTGCAAGCACTTGCGCGACATATTCATACTTCACAGACTTGTCGGCACGTAAATTAATTTCAGGCTGAGGATCTTTCTCTGCTGCTTTTTGAGCATAGCCATCAAAAGTCTTTAAGTCGATCGCCGAGCTATTCCAAAAGATTTGACCTTTGGCATCAATCGAGAGCTGCACTGATTCAGGTTTAACTTCATTGCGTACGCTATTGGCTTTAGGTAATTCCACCTTCACTGCTTGCTGGATCACCGGCAGGGTAATCATAAAAATAATTAGCAAGACCAACATGACATCCACCATGGGCGTCATGTTGATTTCGGCCATAATGCCGTCGTCGCTCTGGTCGTCTTGAATATGAAAAGACATGCTTATTCTCCGGAATCTACGCGAGCACCAGTCACAAAATACGCCAATAGATCATTGCCAAAGCGATTGAGATCGGCCACAAACAATTTATTAGCGCGATTGATGGCGTTAAAACCAAGCACTGCTGGAATAGCCACGGCCAAACCTAAGGCAGTCATGATTAAGGCCTCTCCAATTGGGCCGGCCACTTGGTCAAGCTGTGCGCTGCCAGAGCTACTGATAGAAATCAAAGCATGGTAGATGCCCCAAACTGTCCCAAACAAACCAATAAATGGGGCGGTAGCGCCAGTTGAGCCGAGGAAGGTCAACCCTTTTTGTAATTTGGCGGCGACCCCATCAATGCTGTACTTGAGACTTCTGGCCATCCACTCTGAGTAGTTCAATGTTTGCAAAAGCTCGCGATGATTGGTGGATTGGCTTTGGTGATGCGCGGATGCATCCAAGGCTGATTTTGCAATGTGATAGTAAGGATTCGTTCCATGATTTGTCAGGGAGTAGAGGCCTTGATCAAACGAAGTAGCGCGCCAAAACTTGTCTAGTTCTGGGCTGAGCTTACGCAGATTGCGCAGATCCCAAAAACGGGAAAGCAAAATCACCCAGGTAACGATTGAGCAGAGTAAGAGCGCCAGCGCTACAAAGCGGGTGATTGAATCCCCCTCGAGCCACAAATTTGCTAAGCCAAATGGTGTATTCATTTTATTGGGTCTTTAGATTAAATTTAATTAACAGGTTGGTTGAAATTCGAGCGGGCGAACCGTTCACTAAAAATGGCTTGAAGCGATAACGTCTGCCAATGTCGGAGGCAGCGCGATCTAGTCGCGGGAATGTGCTCGATTTTAATAAAGCAATATCCTCAACGTTGCCACCTTCATCAATAATCAATCGCACTACTACTTCACCTTGCTCGCCTGATCTCTTGGAGAATGAGGGGTAATAGGCATCGGCATCCGGTTGGTATACGACGACCAGTTTACCAATATCGGTCTGAATGGGTGTGCCGCTAGCTCCCCCATTGGTGGCAGGGGCAACAGCAGCATTTGGGGTGGGTGCATCAGATTTGCTGGGCTGCTGACTAGGCGGTGTAGCGGCTTGTTGTTGAGACTGCGGGGGTATTGGTACTTGAGTGGATTTCTCGTTGACGGTCTTCTTTTTCTCTTCTTGCTTTGGCTTGGGTGGTGGTGGCGCTGGAGGCTGAGCTGGTTTTGCTGCTTCAGGGCTCACTAGATTGGCCATCACGCGGGAATCGTCTAGATTGTCAGGGGTGTTAGGCTGCATGCTCTTATGAAAGCCAATAAAAAAGATGGCATGCATTAGTAGAACAATACCAATGATGGTACGTTCGGTTTTATCAAACGGAAGGTAGTGATCTAGACGAGATACAAAAGTGTTCACTGGAGATCACCTAGATATTTAGCTGATATAGCATGCGCACTTAAATCGCTAGACATCAGTTCTTGAGCCATGCGCAAGAGTGTAACTTCATCTTTGCTGCTCATGAAGAGCACGGAGCCACAAGCATCTTCAGAATGTGTAGTCTCGTTATCCTCTAACTGGCGCTTGAGTTGTCGTACTACTGCCTCGCCCGTATCAATTAAGGTAATACTGTCACCTAGTAACTTTCGTATCGCTTTACGAAGAAAAGGGTAGTGAGTGCAACCCAAAACTAAGGTGTCAGCACCCGCATCCTGAATCGGCTTTAAATGCTTGGCCAATAACTCTAGCGTATCTTCACCGTCTGCTTCTCCTGATTCAATTAATGGCACTAAGCCAGCACCCGCTTGCTTGATAAATTGGCAGTTGGCAGGAAGCGTTGCTAGTAGGGCATTGAACTTATCACTATTGAGTGTGGCTTCGGTGGCGAGTACACCCACAATCCCGTTCTGCGTTTGCATTGCTGCTGGCTTGATCCCTGGCTCAACGCCAATAATTGGAATATTCAATTTCTGGCGAATATCTTTAATCGCTTCTGCCGTGGCAGTGTTGCAAGCCACCACAATCGCGTCGCAACCTTCTTCGGCAAGGTATTGGCACAAAGCAAGACTGCGAGCGGCAATCCATTCGCTCGACTTTTCGCCATAGGGGGCATTTGCAGAGTCCGCAAGATAGATGTAATCGTGCTCGGGAAGTTGGTCTAGGGCCTCATCCAAGATGGATAAGCCCCCAATGCCAGAATCAAAAACCCCGATCAGTGCCAAGTAGTCAGCTGCGCTTAAACAATCTTGACCGGAATATTTCCGATCTTAGCTTGCCATTCTTTAGGGCCAGTCTCATGCATTGAGATGCCTTCAGAGTTGACCGCTACTGTGACTGGCATGTCTTTGACATCAAACTCATAAATCGCTTCCATGCCTAAGTCAGCAAAGCCAACCACTTTAGAAGTTTGGATCGCTTTAGAGACCAAGTAAGCAGCGCCACCAACAGCCATTAAGTAAGCAGACTTATGTTTCTTAATTGCTTCAATCGCAACGGGACCACGCTCTGCTTTACCAATCATGGAAATCAAACCCGTTTTTGCCAACATCATCTCAGTAAACTTATCCATCCGAGTAGAAGTAGTTGGACCTGCTGGACCAACAACTTCATTACGCACTGGATCGACTGGACCGACGTAATAGATCACACGATTCTTAAAGCTCACCGGTAACTCTTCACCTTTAGCGAGCATGTCCTGAATGCGCTTATGAGCAGCATCACGACCAGTCAGAATTTTGCCGTTGAGCAACAGTGTTTCGCCTGGTTTCCAGCTCGCGACTTCTGCGGCAGTCAAGGTATCCAAATTGATCCGCTTGGATTTTTTGGTGTCTGGGGTCCAAGTAACATCTGGCCAGTCAGCAAGGGAAGGGATTTCTAATTTGGCTGGACCATCGCCGTGCAAATGGAAGTGGATGTGGCGAGTTGCAGCGCAGTTCGGGATCATTGCGACAGGGAGCGAGGCTGCATGGGTTGGGTAATCCAAAATCTTGACGTCCAGGACAGTGGCTAAGCCACCAAGGCCTTGGGCACCAATCCCCAATTGATTCACCTTTTCATAGAGCTCAAGGCGCAATTCTTCCACTTTGTTTTTTGGTCCACGAGCAATGAGTTCCTGAATATCTACAGGACCCATTAAAGACTCTTTAGCCATCAACATGGCTTTTTCAGGAGTACCACCGATACCAATCCCGAGGATGCCGGGTGGACACCAGCCTGCACCCATGGTGGGAACAGTTTTGAGAACCCAGTCGACGATGGAGTCAGAAGGGTTGAGCATGACCATCTTGGCCTTGTTCTCTGAACCACCACCTTTGGCGGCGCAGATCACTTCAACATCATCACCAGGGACGATTTCATAATGAATGACAGCAGGAGTGTTATCACCAGTATTTTTACGTTTACCTGCTGGATCAGTCAATACGGAAGCGCGGAGCATATTTTCTGGGTTGAGATAAGCACGGCGCACGCCTTCATTGACCATCTCGCTCACGCTCATCGTGGCATCCGACCATTGCACGTTCATGCCAATTTTGAGGAAAACGACTGCAATACCAGTGTCTTGGCAAAGAGGGCGATGTCCCTCGGCACACATGCGGCTATTGGTCAGAATTTGGGCGATCGAATCCTTGGCGGCTACGCCTTGTTCTAGCTCATAAGCCTTGCCCATCGCATCAATAAAATCCTTGGGATGGTAGTAGGAGATGAACTGGAAGGCATCCGCTACGCTTTGAATCAGGTCATTTTGTTTAATGTTTGTCATGTTTTTGGACTTAATTAGTAAAGGTTTGCCCTATTTTAAGGGTTTGCCATAGAGCAAATCCCCCGTGTTTTCACTTATCTTATTAGCTCTTGAGGGTGTAACCCCGTCATTCTGTGTTCATTATGCAGAAAATGAGTGGCTGATTATTAAAAAGAGGGCTGTAAAGCATGGAACCATTAAAGCAAGAAAACCGCGTATTTAACCCACCCGCAGACTTTGTTAAGGGTGCCGCTATTCCTGGAATGGAAGCCTATAACAAGCTTTGCGCAGAAGCCGAAAAGGACTATGAGGGTTTTTGGGGGCGCCTTGCTAGAGAGAATATCTATTGGAAGAAGCCTTTCACTAAGGTTCTTGATGAATCTAAGGCGCCTTTCTATAAGTGGTTTGAAGATGGTTTAACCAATGCTTCATACAACTGCTTAGACCGCCAAATTGAAAATGGCTTGGGTGATAAGGTCGCTATCATTTTTGAAGCTGACGACGGTCAAGTGACCAACGTTACTTACAAAGACATGCTTGATCGTGTTTGCAAAATGGCAAATGCATTGCGCAAGATGGGCATCAAGTCTGGTGACCGCGTCATTATTTACATGTCAATGTCCGTTGAAGGTATTGTTGCCATGCAAGCTTGTGCTCGTATTGGTGCAACACACTCAGTAGTATTCGGTGGCTTCTCTGCTAAATCATTACAAGAGAGAATTGTTGACGTTGGCGCAGTAGCGGTGATTACTGCTGATGAACAAATGCGCGGTGGCAAAGCACTACCACTGAAAGTAATTGTTGATGAGGCGCTTGCTTTAGGTGAATGTGAAAAAATCAAAAATGTCGTTGTGTACAAGCGTACCGGCGGCAATATTCCCATGACTGCTGGTCGCGATTCTTGGATGCACGATGTTGTTGCTAATGAATCTTCCACTTGCGAGCCGGAGTGGGTGAGTGCAGAACATCCACTCTTTGTTCTCTATACCTCAGGTTCTACAGGCAAGCCAAAGGGTGTTCAGCACTCTACCGGCGGTTACCTGTTGTGGGCTATTTTGACCATGAAGTGGACATTTGACATTAAGCCAAACGATGTGTTTTGGTGTACTGCCGATATTGGTTGGGTCACTGGACATTCCTATATTACTTATGGCCCGCTCGCAGTGGGCGCGACTGAGATTGTGTTTGAAGGCGTACCTACCTATCCAAATGCAGGCCGTTTCTGGGACATGATCCAAAAACACAAAGCAACGATTTTCTATACAGCACCCACAGCGATTCGTTCCTTGATCAAAGCATCAAGTAATGATCAAGCTATTCATCCTAAGAGCTACGACTTATCTTCTTTGCGTCTCTTGGGTTCAGTAGGCGAGCCAATTAATCCTGAAGCTTGGATGTGGTACTACGAAAACGTAGGCGGTTCACGTTGCCCAATTGCAGATACATTCTGGCAAACCGAAACTGGCGGCCATATGATTTCTCCATTGCCGGGTGCAACACCAATGATTCCTGGTTCATGCACCTTGCCATTGCCAGGCATCATGGCGGCGATTGTGGATGAAGTTGGCCATGATGTACCAAATGGTCAAGGTGGTATCTTGGTAGTGAAGCGTCCATGGCCTTCGATGATTCGTAATATTTGGAACGATAGCGATCGTTTTGTGAAGTCTTATTTCCCAGAAGAATTGGGCGGCACCTTGTATCTTGCTGGTGATGGCGCGATTCGTAATAAAGAGACTGGTTATTTCACCATCACTGGTCGTATCGACGACGTCTTGAACGTTTCCGGTCACCGTATGGGCACTATGGAAATCGAATCCTGCTTAGTGGCCAACCCATTGGTTGCTGAAGCTGCCGTAGTGGGTCGTCCAGACGATATGACGGGTGAAGCTATTTGCGTATTCGTAGTTCTTAAGGGTGGGCGCCCAACGGGCGATGAAGCCAAGAGGATTGCTACCGAGTTGCGCAACTGGGTTGGCAAAGAGATCGGCCCAATTGCCAAGCCAAAAGACGTTCGCTTTGGTGATAACTTGCCTAAAACGCGCTCTGGCAAGATCATGCGTCGCTTGTTGCGTGTGATCGCTAAAGGCGAAGAGGTTACTCAAGATACCTCTACTCTAGAAAATCCAGCGATTTTGGATCAACTCAAAGAGGCGCTCTAAGCAAATCCACTTACACCCTTTTGTTAACCGTATAATCGATGGTTTCCGGAAGGGTGGATGAGCGGTTTAAGTCATACGCCTGGAAAGCGTACGTAGGTTAATAGCCTACCGCGGGTTCGAATCCCGCCCCTTCCGCCAAAGTCAATAAGTATTACAAGGCTTTGTGGCAATTTGACAGTATATAATAATATTTCCCGATCGGGAATATATGCCTATAAATTAAGCAATTAATCAATAAATTTCCCGATCAGGAAATTATGTTGAAAAAGTAGGCAAATTACAATAAAATTTCCCGATCAGGAAACATTTATGAGCGCACAAATTCAAAACTCTACAGATCTGGGCCGCTTGGTTCGCGAGACTCGCAAGCGCCTCAAGTTGACTCAGCCCCAATTGGCATTAGCCGCTAATGTGGGAGTAAGGTTCATTGTTGAGCTGGAGGCTGGTAAAGCTACTCTTAGGCTAGAAAATATTCTAAGAGTGCTCCAAGCCTTGGGTGGCGTATTGAGTGTGGAGGGAATGGATCCCTTCATTGGCAGTAAACAAGCAGGGGCGCGCTAAATGGTTCGAGAATTAAACGTCTGGTTTTTTGGTGAGTGCGTTGGTGTGCTAACTCAAGACGAAGGCTATCTATCTTTTCGATATTTGCCCCAATGGCTGGAATCAAAAAACGCTAAGCCTCTTTCCCAATCTTTGCCTTTAAGTGCCGAACCATTTGGTGACAAGATTGCAAAACCATTTTTTGCTGGCCTATTGCCGGAGGGCAATAAACGCGCGGAAATCGCGAACATCTTAAAGGTATCGAGTAAAAATGATTTCGCGTTGCTAGATGGTATTGGGGGTGAGTGTGCTGGGGCATTGATTTTGTTGGAACCCGGTCAAACACCTCCAGTAGAAGCGCACGCAAGTAAGTCTATAGAGTGGCTAGAAGAAGATCAGCTAATTGGAGTACTGGAGAGGCTACCTAAGAGACCGTTGCTTGCTGGAGAGTCTGGATTAAGACTTTCGCTTGCTGGAGCTCAAGAGAAGTTACCGGTAGTTGTTAGGGAAGTGCAGGGTAAGGATGGTCAAGGTAACCATTTTGAAATTGGCCTACCAAAGAACAATGTTCCTAGCTCGTTCATTCTAAAGCCTGAGATATCAGGCGTTGATGGCAGTGTCTATAACGAAGCATTTTGTCTTGCTTTGGCTAAGGAGTTAAAGCTAAGTGCTGCTGCCGCCAAGATTGGCCGCACAAAAGATAAAACGTATCTATTGGTTGAGCGTTATGACCGTTTTCTTGATAGCAATGGGCAACTAAAAAGATTGCACCAAGAGGATTTCTGTCAGGCCTTAGGTGTAGCGCCTGAGATTAAATACCAGAATGAAGGTGGGCCAACTATTGGTGACGGATTTGCATTGGTGCGTAGAGTAACTAACCCAAGCGCCCCCAATCTTTTGCGACTATTGGACTACATTATTTTTAATTTATTGGTAGGTAACAATGATGCTCACGCAAAGAACTTTTCATTGCTTTATAGTCAAAATGGAATTCAACTAGCACCACTCTATGATGTGTTGTCAACGGCGGTCTACCCTGATCTTAGCGATAGAATGGCAATGAAGATTGGTAGCAAGTATCGATTTGATGAATTGCATGCACGCCATTGGGGGCAGATGGCTGAAGTAGCCCAGTTAGGTGCGCCTCAATTAAAGAGAAGAGTGCTTGAGATTGCCGGTGTATTGCCAACACTTGCACAAAATCTGCATATTCAATTTAAAGCCAAGGGCTGGGATCACCCTATTCTTAATGAAATTACCTCATTGATTAAGGCGCGTTGCAAATTAACGATTGATCGCTTTTCTCTTGCCAAGTAATTTGAGTTAAAAGTGCTCAAAAGGGGTGGTAAATAAACCCTTGAGGAGCATAAAAAAGATAAAAGAAAGACGGATTAAATTTCTAAATAGTTCTATAACACATTATTTATAAAGAGCTTTATTTATAAATTTACTTTGTTATTGACATAAGATTTACTTTGTTTTTATCCCATACTTGCTGGAAAAATTATGCAGTCCAGTAGAGGGCTTATTTGGACTATGGGCATCCATTCCGTCAAGGGCACCCCAAAGGGGTGGCTTTTTATTTTCAGGGCACACTTCATTTTGCAAGCTAGGCTAGTATTTACTATGTTTAATGCGGCACTTTTGTTTTTACGTAACCAAGAGGAATCAATATGATTTTTGTATTCTGGCTAATGGACCGTCCTGGAACGGCCCAATTAAGAGATGAAGTGCGACCTATCCATCGTGAATATCTCGCCAAGTTATCTGATCGCATGGCTTTCTGCGGACCGCTTACTTCTGAAGATGGTCAAACCACTGTCGGAAGTTTATTGGCCATTGATTTTCCGAGCCGTACTGCAGCTGAGGCTTGGATAGCAGCAGAGCCGTTCACGATGGCAGGGGTTTATGAAAAACCCATCATTCATGTTTTCCATAATAAGTGGCCGCAAAAGGTTGGGTTTCCTCCTGCTTGAATTTCAATAAATTAAGGGCTAGAAAATCTAGCCCTTAATTTAGTGTTGCAGAGAATATTTAAATTGGTTTAATTTCTAGCTTTCTGAACTTGATAGTGCCACCAGCAGATTGAAGGCCAATAAGACCTTCTGAGAATTTACTGTCTTCACCATCTGCTACCGTCACAACACCGTTCATCGTTACTTTGAAGTGGCTGCCATTAGCAACGATTTCCATCGTATTCCAGCGTCCGCCAGCCTTATGAATCGGATTCACTTTAGCGACATCGACGATGGCACCAGTTGAATATTCTTGTCCAGGGCGTGTATCCCAGATATTGACTTCATAAGCATTGCCGGCGGTGACAAGGTTCGGGTTTTGGCAGCGAATAAAAATACCGCTATTGGTATTTGACTCAGCCCAAAATTCAGCGCGAATAATAAAGTTCTTATATTTTGCGGAGCTGACTAAAAAGCCCATGGGCTTGTCGCTCACAATCATACCGTTGCCTATCTGCCAATTAGCATTGCCAATAATGTTCCAGCCAGAAAGGCTGACGCCGTCGATCAGGGGGGTAAAGCCATCTTGATTTTGAGCGCTAGCAGAATTGCCAACTAGCAAAACGCTTAGCAAAAAGCCTAGTGCGGCAAGTTTTTTGATAAATAACTTCATTGTTGTCTCCGGTTTTATTGATTTCTTGTTATTGAATGGGTAGTTATTTTTACTGGTAAACCCAAAGTTACACAAGTGGCTGTTTTCCCTCGAGTTCTCCCTAAATCAAGTAGACTTACGGGATGAATTCACCTAAATTGCGCTCACTTCTCTTGGTTTCCATTTTTTCCGCCTTGGCCTTATCTGGCTGTGGAAGTATCGAGTCAGCAGCGCAACAGGATTGCACCTCGATGGGTTGGAATATTGGCAGCCAAGGCTATAACGACTGCTATAAGGCCCGGCTTTATGAGCGCAAGCTTGACTACTCACTTCCGCCCGGCGACAAGCCATCCCCATCCCTGCTATAGATTAGGGTAAACCCTAGTTTTAATCCCTTGAGCGCCGTCAAGGACTTAGAGGTCGAAATAACCCAAAATCACACGATGATTTTGCAGGTCGCTATATATGGCTAAATGCTTAAGAATCAACAATTCAATCGGCGCGACTAGAAATTAGAGACTACAAAATATGAATCACCCAAAACCCTCAGGAGAAGTCAAAGCCGTTGCTGTAGCAACTGCAGATGACTTAAGGGAAACCATTCGTCGCAAAAGTAAGCTGAAGGGCCGTCAAGCAGATGACGTTTCTTTGTCCGAAGTGCGTCAGTTGATTGGGGAAGCACCACACCGCCGTGATTTATTGATCGAAAATTTACATAAATTGAATGATGAATATCGTGCTTTGCATGATCGTCATTTAGTTGCTTTGGCAAAAGAAATGAATTTACCGATGGCTGAGGTTTATGAGGTGGCCACTTTTTATCATCACTTTGAAGTGGTGCGGGGTAATGATCCAGTAGCTGATATCACTGTGCGCGTATGCGATGGCTTGTCCTGCGAATTGGCTGGCGCAAAAAATCTCTTGGAAAAATTACCTGCGATCTTGGGTAATCCCAATGTCAAGGTAATTGCAGCCCCTTGCGTAGGTCGTTGCGAACAGGCACCAGTAGCGGTAGCGCATCAGTATCCCGTCCTATTTGCTACAACAGATAAAGTCGCTGCAGCAGTCAATAACAAGATGACCACTCAGCCATTGGCAAAAGATGATGCGAGTTTTGATCCTGTGGCATTAGCTGAGAAGGGTATTTCTCCTCAAGGCGAAAACCAGGCAGTTTCACCAAGCTATGTTGGTTACGAAGCCTATCGCGCTAAAGGCGGTTATGCCTTAGCAACAGACATTGCCCAAGGTAAGCTTGATGGCGAAAGCATCATCAAGGCTATGGAAAATTCTGGCTTGCGCGGTTTAGGCGGAGCTGGTTTCCCAGCAGGGCGCAAGTGGCGCATTGTTAAAGATCAAATCGCCCCTAAGCTGATGGCGGTCAATATTGACGAAGGCGAGCCGGGAACGTTTAAAGACCGCACGTATTTAGAGCGTGACCCGCATCGCTTCTTAGAAGGTTTGCTGATTGCGGCGAACGTTGTTGGAATTGATGCTTGCTACATTTACTTGCGTGACGAATATCACGGTTGCCGTGAGTTGCTTGAAAAAGAATTAGCCAAGCTCAAAGCCAATCCCCCATTCAAATTACCTTCAATTGAATTACGTCGTGGCGCCGGTGCTTACATCTGCGGTGAAGAATCCGCCATGATTGAGAGTATCGAAGGCAAACGTGGTGAGCCACGCATGCGTCCTCCCTACATTGCACAGGTTGGCCTGTTCGGACGCCCAACACTTGAGCATAACTTTGAAACTTTGTATTGGGTGCGCGATATTGTGCAGCGCGGACCAGAGTGGTTTAGCTCTTATGGTCGTCATGATCGCAAAGGCTTGCGTAGCTATAGCGTCAGTGGTCGTGTGAAGAACCCTGGTGTGAAATTAGCTCCAGCAGGCATTACTATTCAAGAACTCATTGATGAATATTGTGGCGGCATGCAAGACGGTCACCAGTTCTACGGCTATTTACCGGGTGGTGCATCGGGCGGCATCTTGCCAGCTACGATGAATGACATTCCTTTGGACTTTGATACCTTGCAGCCTTATGGTTGCTTCATTGGCTCTGCTGCAGTGATGGTGTTTAGTGATCAAGACAAAGCTAGAGATATGGCATTAAATGTCATGCATTTCTTTGAACATGAAAGCTGCGGTCAGTGCACACCGTGCCGCGTTGGCACGGGTAAGGCTGCTAAGTTGATGCAAGCTAAATCCTGGGATCAAGAAACCTTAGAAGATCTAGCAACGGTGATGGTCGATGCTTCGATCTGCGGTCTAGGTCAAGCCGCACCCAATCCGATTCGTTGTATCCATAAATATTTCCCGCAAGAAGTTGCTTGATAGAACTTAGGGAAAAATAAGATAAATATGAACGCACCAACCAATCCTAAAGAGCTCGAACTGCAAACAGTCGAGTTCAAGCTTGACGGCAAAACCATCGTTTCGTACGAAGGTGAAACTATTCTCAAGGCTGCCAAACGCCATGGTGTGGATATTCCGCATCTGTGCTTTAAAGACGGATATCGTCCCGATGGTAATTGCCGTGCTTGCGTAGTTGAAATCAATGGTGAGCGCACCCTGGCACCTAGCTGCTGTCGTAGTGCTACACCTGGCATGGAAGTCAAAGCTAATAGCGAACGCGCTGTTAAGAGTCAAAAGCTAGTGTTAGAGATGTTGCTCTCCGATATGCCGGATGAGGGCTTCAAGTGGGTAGGCGATAGTAAGGAAGAAGAGCAACAGAATCAACATGGTGAGCTAAGCACTTGGGCTGCCCGTATGGACGTGACTGTTCGACCAGAGCTCAAAGCATTACGCCGCGAGAAGGTTGCTAGCGATATCTCCCATCCAGCGATGGCAGTGAACTTAGATGCCTGCATTCAATGTAATCGTTGTGTGCGTGCTTGTCGTGAAGAGCAGGTTAATGATGTGATCGGCTACGCCATGCGTGGCGGCCATAGTGAGATCGTATTTGATCTCAATGATCCAATGGGTGATAGCACCTGCGTTGCATGTGGTGAGTGCGTGCAAGCTTGCCCAACTGGCGCTTTGATGCCAAAAGGTTTGATCGGTTCACAAACCGTCGACCGTAAGGTGGATTCAGTTTGCCCATTCTGTGGCGTAGGCTGTCAAATTACCTATAACGTAAAAGATGAAAAGATTGTTAGCGTAGAGGGCCGTGATGGACCCGCTAATCACAACCGCCTTTGCGTTAAGGGCCGCTTTGGGATGGATTACATTCATAACCCACAGCGCTTAACAAAACCTTTGATTCGTAAGGCTGGTGTTCCCAAAGATGAGAATGCTATTCAGAATCCACAAGACTGGTCAACCGTCTTCCGTGAAGCGACTTGGGAAGAGGCTTTGGAAGTTGCTGGTGGTGGACTTAAAAAACTCAAAGACAAGCATGGTTTAAAAGTATTGGCTGGCTTTGGTTCAGCCAAGGGTAGTAACGAAGAGGCCTATTTATTCCAAAAGTTGGTCCGCACTGGTTTTGGTAGTAACAACGTTGACCATTGCACGCGTCTTTGCCATGCATCTTCTGTCGCAGCATTACTTGAAGGCGTTGGCTCTGGCGCAGTAAGTAATCAAGTCAATGATGTTGAGCACTCCAGCATGATTTTCTTGATTGGCTCAAATCCAACTGCCAATCATCCAGTAGCGGCAACTTGGTTTAAAAATGCCGCTAAACGCGGCGCAAAAATTGTGCTGTGCGATCCTCGTAGCACTGAGATTAGTAAGCATGCTTGGCGCACCATGCAGTTCAAGCCTGATACTGATGTGGCAATGCTCAATGCCATGATCTATACGATTATTGAAGAAGGTTTGGTTGATCAAGACTTCATTGAAAATCGCGCTAATAACTTTGAAGCCCTTAAAGAAAATATTAAAGGCTATAGTCCTGAGGCAATGGCTCCTGTCTGCGGCATTCCAGCGGAAACTTTGCGTGAAGTTGCTCGTGAATTTGCTACCACTAAGTCGGCGATGGTGTTGTGGGGCATGGGCGTTAGCCAGCACGTGCACGGCACAGATAATGCACGTTGCTTAATTGCCTTAGTGAGTATTACCGGTCAAATTGGTAAGCCTGGTTCTGGCTTACATCCATTACGTGGTCAGAACAACGTACAGGGCGCCAGTGATGCAGGATTGATTCCGATGATGTTCCCGAACTATCAACGGGTTGATAATCCTGCAGCACATGCATGGTTTGAAAAATTCTGGGATACCCCATTAGATCAGAAACCTGGCTACACAGTAGTTGAGATCATGCATAAGATCACGGCACCCGATAGCGATCCCGATAAGATTCGTGGAATGTATGTCGAGGGTGAAAATCCTGCAATGAGCGATCCTGATTTGAATCATGCGCGTCATGCACTGGCTTCTTTAGAGCATCTTGTTGTGCAAGACATCTTCATGACAGAAACTGCGCTTCTAGCGGACGTCGTTTTACCAGCAAGCGCTTGGCCTGAGAAAGTTGGCACCGCCAGTAACACTGACCGTATGGTGCAGATGGGCAAGAAGGCGATCAATCCTCCTGGCGAAGCAAAGCCTGATCTATGGATCATTCAGCAGATCGCTAAACGGATGGGCTTGAACTGGAGCTATCAAGGTCCTGATGATGGGGTTGCAGAGGTCTATGACGAAATGCGTCAAGCCATGCATGCAGCGATCAATGGTATTACTTGGGAGCGTCTCGAAAAAGAATCTAGCGTGACCTATCCCTGTTTATCTGCTGAAGATCCTGGTCGCCCAATTGTCTTTAATGACAAATTTGATACCAAGGATGGCAAAGTCAAACTCGTGCCTGCTGACATCATTCCGGCTAATGAGCGTCCAGATGCAGATTACCCATTTGTATTGATTACAGGCCGTCAGCTAGAGCATTGGCATACTGGTAGTATGACGCGCCGTGCAACCGTCTTAGATGCAATCGAGCCAATGGCTACTGTCTCTATGAATGGTGAGGATATGACCCAGCTAGGCGTTTCTGCTGGCGATGTGATTACCGTTCAATCAAGACGTGGCGAGGTGGGGATTCATGTGCGTAGAGATGATGGCACTCCGCGTGGCGTAATCTTTATTCCGTTTGCTTACTATGAAGCTGCGGCAAACTTGATTACCAATGCTGCCTTAGATCCATTTGGCAAGATTCCAGAGTTCAAGTACTGCGCAGTCAAGCTCGCCAAAGGCGGTCATGCTGCCCCAGTAATGGGCTACGGCACTAATGATCCTAAGAGGCAGAAAGTAACATCTGTTTCGTAAAAGATAGCATCTCACCTAAACCCTGCCTTTAAGGTGGGGTTTTTATTTTAGGTTTGCCCATCTGCAAAATTGTAGATACAATGTAGATACATTTTAAGCAAAGGGGCATCTATGCAAACTATCATTAAAAAGTGGGGTAATAGTCCTGCATTGCGTTTAAATACTGCTGTCATGAAGTCTGCTCACTTGAATATTGATCAGCTTGTTTCGGTTAAGGTGCAGAGGGGTCGAATAGTGATTGAGCCAATCGTTCAGAGGGAATACCAGCTTGATGAATTACTTGCTGGAATAACTGCCAAAAATCTTCATCATGAAAATGATTTTGGTGGGCCCGTAGGCAAAGAATTGCTCTGATGGTTAAGACTTATATTCCAAACGCTGGGGATATTGTTTGGTTGGAGTTTGATCCTCAAGCTGGACACGAGCAAGCAGGGCGTCGCCCCGCCGTGGTTTTAACACCAGAAGCCTATAACAAAAAAACAAGTTTGATGATTTGCTGTCCCTTGACTACAAAAATCAAAGGCTATCCATTTGAGGTCTTGGTAGAAATTGATGGCGTTCAATCTGCGATTCTTTCTGATCAAGTCAAATCTCTGGATTGGAAGACTCGCAAGGCAAAATATAAGGGTGCAGTCAGCGCTTTTGCTCTTACCGAGGTGCGAAGTAAGGCCAAAGCGCTTCTTTCAATAACGTAAATATGTCGCAATTAATTCATTTGGTGAATTTAAGCTAGCATATGCAAATATTGCTTGGCAAGGAAAGCAATTTTCATGTTGTTGATGAGCAAATTAATTTCTGGGCAAGTTTGGGTAAGGCTTGCATAGACAATTCAGAATTGCCAACCAGCATTGTAGCTGACTGTTTGGCGTCCCTTAGCGGGGCTAAAAGTCAGGGATTTGCACCTTTTATTCCTCGAACGACTGCTTAATGGGGTGAAAAATACCAAGAATCCTATTGCCATTTAGAATTAACACTCCATGGCCAGTTCAAAACCCCAAACTTCAACAGTTAATCCCAAAGCAGAGTTACCCGTCCTGATTATTGGAGCAGGCCTAGCAGGCTTAACCGTCGCCCTACATATGGCCGAAACTCAGCCAGTCATTGTGATGGCCAAAAGAGCCCTTGGTGAGGGTGCCACAGCGTGGGCGCAAGGCGGCATTGTTGGGGTCGTTGATAAAGAGCATGACAGTATTGACGCTCACGTAGAGGACACCTTAAATGCGGGGGCTGGACTCGTAGTCGAGTCAACGGCTCGGTATATTGCGGAAGAAAGCTCTGATGCAATCCAATGGCTGGTCGATCAAGGCGTGCCATTTACCCCCGATGAGACTGGTCCAATGGGTTTGCACTTAACCCGTGAGGGTGGTCATAGCCAGCGTCGCATCGCGCATGCAGCTGATTCAACCGGTAAGGCTATCCATGAAGTGCTGCTCGATAAAGCGCGCGCGCATAAAAATATTCAACTACTTGAGCATTGGATTGCTCTAGATCTCATTACCAATCGTCATTTAGATGTTAAGACTGCGCGCACTAAGCCAAATCGTTGCTATGGCGTGTATGCACTGGATATTAAAAATAATCGCGTTGAAACCATTGAGGCGAAGTCTGTAGTTCTAGCTACTGGTGGTGTTGGTAAGGTGTATCGCTACACCAGTAATCCTGACACCGCTACTGGTGACGGTATTGCCATGGCTTGGCGAGCGGGTTGTCGCATTGGCAATATGGAATTTATTCAGTTTCATCCGACATGCCTGTATCACCCCAGCGATCGCACCTTCCTCATTACTGAGGCAATGCGCGGTGAGGGCGGTTTACTCAAGTTGCCTGATGGCACTCGTTTTATGCCAGAGCATGATGAGCGTAATGAATTAGCTCCGCGCGATATTGTTGCTAGAGCCATTGACTTTGAGATGAAAAAGCATGGCCTCGACTATGTGCACCTAGACGCTACTCATCTAGGTGAAGCGTTTATTAAAGAACACTTTCCAATGATCTATGCGCGTTGCATGAGTTTGGGTCTAGATATTACTAAAGAGCCTATACCAGTTGTGCCAGCAGCGCATTACGCTTGTGGTGGCGTGGTCACCGATCTCAAAGGCCGTACAGATTTAGCGGGTCTCTATGCAGTGGGCGAGGCAACCTACACCGGTTTGCATGGCGCCAATCGTTTGGCCAGCAATTCCTTGTTAGAGTGCATCGTGATTGGTAAAGCTGCCGCTGCTGATATAGCAGAGCTTAAAACACCAATTCTGCCAAAACTTCCTCTATGGGATGAGAGTCAGGTAGAGGATGCTGATGAACAAGTGGTGATTGCCCATAACTGGGATGAGTTACGTTCTTTGATGTGGAACTATGTCGGTATTGTGAGAACCAACCGTCGATTAGAGCGGGCATTGCATCGCATCAAGCTATTAAGGTATGAGGTGCAAGAGTATTACGCTAACTTTAAAGTCACGCGAGATCTGATTGAGCTACGTAACTTACTAGAGTGTGCAGAGTTGATCGTACGTTCAGCTTTAATGCGCAGAGAAAGTAGGGGGCTGCACTACAGCCGTGACTACCCAGGCACTTGGGCGGTTTCTTATCCTACGATTTTGACCCCTCAGGCAGAAGGAACTTCTGAAGCCCCCGAGACCTAAATCGATTTACAGAGAGCCTTTTAGAACTGCCTCTTTTATATGTTTGCTTAAGCGGGTTTGCCATCCCTTACCACTTGCACGTAATTTTTCTAACACATCAGAATCTAATCTAAGGCTAAGCATTTCCTTTGCATTTTTAATTGGTGGGCGACCAACACCTCTTTTGATGAGGGTGTCACCAATATAGACGTGGGCATTTTTGAACCACTCTTCATCTGCTTCTGGTGCGTCATCTGGATCAACCCATTCTTCTTTCATATTTTTTGATTTCACGTTCATTTGCTCTCCTCATACTAATGATTCGTTTGATTGCACCCCTGTATGTCCAGACAATAAATACTGGTCGATCATCTAAATATCCAAAGGTTCTGATTCGTACTTCCCCATAATCTTTTCTGTAATCAATTTGATCCATATGAGACCCATCGAATACCTCATTTGCCCTGGCCATATTCAGTCCACGTGCCAATAAGGTAATTTCTCGCTTCACATCATCAAACTCAATCACGCATTCACCCAATTAATGTATATACAAAAATAATTAATGTCAATACAAAAATTGAGAAAGAGAAGGCTAGCCCAATAGATGCATGGGCTTTAGTCTAGAAATGAAAAACCCTACTGAATATCAGTAGGGTTTGAAGAGTTAGTCAGTCAAAGACTAACGAAGGGGGTTGTTACAAAATACGCATTGAGAAATCCACCGCATTGACATCCTTGGTGAGCTTACCAAGGGAGATGCGATCAACACCCGTAGCAGCAATTGCTCGCATTTGATCTAAGTTAATTCCGCCGGAAGCTTCTAGCAGAGCGCGGCCAGCAGTAAAGGTAACAGCCTCTTTCATTTGCTCGGTAGTGAAGTTATCAATCAAGATGCTTTTTGCACCTGCAGCTAGAGCTTCTTGTAGCTCCGCAAAGCTTTCTACTTCAATCTGAATATCCACCCCAGAATGTAATTCTGCTGCAGCTTTGAGTGCAGCAGCAATGCCACCGGCAGCAGCAATATGATTCTCCTTAATCAGAATGCCGTGCCATAAGGCAAGGCGTTGATTTTGGCCACCGCCAACTCGCACTGCATACTTTTGCGCCTGACGTAATCCAGGAATAGTTTTGCGCGTATCTAATACAGCGCAACCCTGAGGATTTGGGCTTGCCCCTGCAATCGCATCAACATGTTGGCGGGTAATGCTGGCAGTCCAAGATAAGGTTTGCAGAAAGTTAATACAAGGGCGTTCAGCAGAGAGTAGGGCTCTTGAATCAGCTGTAATGTCGCAGACTTTGGTATCGGGCGCCATCATATCGCCCTCCATGTAGTGCCAAGTGACGGTTGCATTCGGATCTAATTTCTTGAGCGTGCCTTCGAACCAGTCAACACCACAGAGCACTGCTACTTGACGCACGATGAGCTGTGCTTGTACAGGCTTGCTGGGTACCAGCTTCGCCGTCCAATCATTCTGACCAATATCTTCCATCAGCGCATCATGAATATTGCGTTGACGGGCTTGCTCTAAGGTTTCGTTGTAATCAAACATATTTTTTAAGCTGCACCAATATTTTTCACAAAGCCATGCTGGGCTTTTTCTAGAAGATCAGGATGGTTAGTTGTGAAGTCCAGCATACGCTCAATACAGCCCAGTGCCTTGATTCGAGTGGGTTCTTCGATGAAGATTTCACCAGAAGCGTTTTCTAGGCAAGCCAAGATCCCTTGTAAACCATTCATTGCCATCCAAGGACAGTGGGCGCAACTTTTGCAGGTCGCGCTATTGCCTGCAGTAGGAGCTTCAATCAGTTTCTTATTGGGGGCAAGTTGGCGCATGCGATGCAAGATGCCCTTGTCGGTGGCTACGATGTATTCAGTAGCAGAGCCTTCAACCACCGCTTTAATCATGGCAGAGGTAGAGCCTACAACATCGGCAAGATCTACGACTGCTTGCGGTGATTCTGGGTGAACCAAAATCATGGCTTTTGGATGGGCAGCCTTCAAAAGTTGTAACTCGACTGCTTTAAATTCATCATGAACAATGCAAGCGCCATTCCAGAGCAACATATCAGCGCCAGTCTGCTCCTGAATATAGCGACCAAGATGGCGATCTGGTGCCCATAAAATCTTTTTACCTTCAACTTTGAGTTGATGAACGATCGCTAATGCACATGAACTGGTGACCATCCAATCAGCTTGTGCTTTGACTGCTGCGCTGGTGTTGGCATAGACAACTACTACGCGATCAGGATGTAAAGATCTAAACGCAGCAAAGTCAGTAGCATCACAACCTAAATCTAAAGAGCAAGTCGCATCTAAATCTGGCATGAACACGTGCTTCTCGGGACTGAGAATCTTGGCGGACTCTCCCATGAAGCGTACGCCCGCAACAATCAGGTTCTTGGCAGGATGGTTTTTACCAAAGCGTGCCATTTCTAAAGAGTCAGCAACATAGCCACCAGTCTCCATTGCGAGATCCTGAATATCCCCATCGACATAGTAGTGAGCAACTAAAGCGGCATCTTTCTCGACCAATAATTGCTTAATGCGAGTAATCACAGAGGCTTTATCAGGGGCAGATAAGTGTGGTGGAGTCTTGGCCCAGGCTTGTGCAGTGCAGGTTGCCCCTTCAGCATTTTGCTGGGGGTAGTCAAAGGCAATAGATTGGGTGTTTTCTGGCATTTGGATAGAGCTCATAGCCAATTTTAGCTTAGTAAAAGAGGTTTAAAACCCGTGAAAGAGTCTATCAATAGCAGTCATCACAAGATGCTGCTCTCCTTTTAGGCTTCCAACCTCCTTCTTCAGAATTTTGGTCGGAACCGCAGCCATCTTTGGTGTCTCTAAAGTCAATTCCGTACCCTTGATTGTGAAGCTTGGCATCAAGTCATTTGGCAATTTTATATTTTTGTATAAGCTAGCTTTTCTAAGGGGGATCACTACCCGTGTATCCAATCCGCTTAATAAATCAGTTTGCACATCCAGTAGGAATGGGGTAGTTTTCGAGTGATCACCACTATTTTCATAAATACTAAATCTAGCCATTAGAAGCTTCTCCACTGGTCCAATGGCAAGCCTTCATCTTCAGTAATTTGGTTATAGGCGCTAATGAAATCAGCATTGTCCAGCTTCCAGCGCCGTTCTTTTTCTTGTTTCACTAGAGATTCTAAAAAGGCATCACACACCTTGGATATGTTGATACCCAACTTTTTTGCCTCTTCAAGTACCTCAGAAGTTAGGGTGAGATTGGTCGCCTTTTTAAGTGGTCGATCGCTAATGCGGGAGGAGTCATGAATGATCATGACTTCATTATATGGGTTATTTATGCGCAGTCAATATGCGCATAAATTATGGGGGTATTTAGAACGGCAGCTTTGCCCCTGGCTTTGCAGCCAAAAGCACAGCCTTGAATTCCGCCTGGATTCTCTTAATTGCCTCCTCACTATCTGCCTCAAAACGCATGACTACCACTGGAGTGGTATTGGATGGTCTAGCTAGGCCAAAGCCATCGGCGTACTCCACACGTACTCCATCAATCGTATTAATAGACTCAGAAGTGGGGAACTTGGCATTGGCTTTAATGGTTTCTAGCAATGCAAATGGTTCACCTTCAGCGCACGCGAGTTGTAATTCAGGGGTGCAAATTGCGTTAGGTAGATTGTTGAGAGTATCGCTCGGATTCTTTTCTTTGCTGAGGATTTCTAACAAGCGAGCACCAGTGTAGAGGCCATCATCAAATCCAAACCAACGGTCTTTGAAGAAGATATGACCACTCATCTCACCAGCGAGTGGAGCGCCAGTTTCTTTTAACTTAGCTTTGACTAAGGAATGACCGGTTTTCCACATCAGTGGCACGCCACCATGTTCTTTAACAAAGGTAGCCAGGTTACGGGTGCACTTCACATCATAAATAATCTGGCCGCCAGGATTTCTGGACAGAACATCTTTAGCAAAGAGCATCATCTGACGGTCCGGGAAAATCACTTGACCATCCTTAGTGACAACACCCAAACGATCGGCATCACCATCAAAGGCGAGACCTAATTCATTATCGGTAGTCTGTAGGTTCTGAATGAGATCTTGTAAGTTCTCAATATGGGCTGGGTCTGGGTGGTGATTCGGAAAATGACCATCGACTTCACAGAACAACTCCTGGACTTCACAGCCTAAGGCTCTAAATAACTTACCGGCAAATGCACCACCAACACCATTGCCGCAATCGACTGCTATTTTCATCGGGCGAGCGAGCTTGATATCGCCAACGATGTACTTGAGGTACATCGGAAAAATATCGAAAGTGCTGCGGGTTCCTTGGCCTACAGCAAATTTTTTGGCTTCGATGCGTTTGCGTAGATCTTGAATCTGCTCTCCATAAATAGCAGCAGTACCCAAGACCATCTTGAAGCCGTTGTAATTAGGTGGGTTATGGCTACCGGTAATCATGATCCCAGACTGAGGGGTCTTGCCATCAATCGTGTGGTTGGCAGCAAAGTAAACCATCGGTGTTGCCACCATCCCCAAATCAATGACGTTAATGCCGGTAGAGAGTAAACCTTCAGTCAGTGCTTCAATCAGGCTAGGGCCAGATAAGCGTCCGTCACGACCAATCACGATGTCGGTCTCACCCAGTTCACGCATTTCAGTACCAAAAGCTTGGCCGATCAGTTTGGCGATTGAGGGATCTAAAGTCTCATCAATAATGCCGCGGATATCGTAAGCCTTAAAAATCGATGGAGACAATTGCATTGCAAATCCTTTAGGAAAAATGCTTGGGGAGTTTATTAATTAATTCTTTGTGTTTAAGAAGTTGATTCTGGCAGCAGTTACCGCATCAATATTGTCGCTGGCGGCAATGTCAGCTTGGTTGCTGGCTAAGGCTTGTTCAATTGGTTTGGCTAGAACTTTGCCGTATTCAACGCCAGGCTGATCAAAACTATTGATATTCCAAAGGACACCCAGTGTAGCGGCGCGATTTTCATAAAGAGCAAGAAGGGCGCCTAGGTAAAACGCATTAAGCTCTGGCAGGAGCAGGAGATTGCTTGGGCGCTTGCCCGGGTAAATATTGTTAGGGTTGGCATCATCTTTCCCATTGGCTAGTGCTTGAGCTTGAGCCAAGCAGTTCGATAGCAAGATGCGGTGATGTGCAACAGCCTCTGGGCGATCACTCATGGGTTCACGCACAGCAATGAAGTCAATGGGGATGATTTCTGTACCTTGATGCAGGAGTTGGAAGTAAGAGTGCTGAGCATTACTGCCGGCGCTGCCAAAGACAATTGGAGAAGAGTGCTTTACCGGCTTACCATCCCGATCTACGCTCTTGCCGTTACTTTCCATATCGAGTTGTTGTAACCACCTAGGGAAGCCATCTAAGGCATCTGCATATGGAACGACAGCATAGGATGTGATCTTATTTTTCTCCTGCTGATAGAGCAGGGTCAAGGCCATGATGACAGGTAGATTTTCTTCTGGAGGTGCATTCTTAAAATGCAAGTCCATCGCATGTGCACCTGCTAAGAAATCTTGGAAAGTTTTAAAGCCATATTGCAGAGCAATCGGCAGTCCTACCGCAGACCATACAGAGTAACGGCCACCAACCCAATCCCAGAAGGGGTAGATATTCTCTTCCTCAATGCCAAAATCTTTAGCCGCAGGAGTATTGGCCGTGACTGCAAAGAGTGAGCGGGCAATTTGTCCTTTTGTGCAGCCGCTATTCTGAAGCCAAGTTACAACAGCCTTGGCATTCATGATGGTCTCTATGGTGGTGAATGACTTAGAAACAATAATGACTCGGGTGCTATTGGGCTGCGCACGCGCCAAAATGCGTGCTAACTCAGCGGTATCAATGTTGGCTAAGAAGTGCATGCGCATGCCGCGATTCTCAATACCAGGGACATGAGCCAGTGCTTCAATGGCTAAGCGTGGACCAAAATCAGAGCCGCCAATACCAATATGAATCACATCAGTAACGCCAATCCATTTATTGCAGAGTGCATCAATCCGTTGCCATACTTCGGAGACGGCAGGCATCACATCTTGCCCATCTACTAAAACTGGTGACTTAGAGAGATTGCGTAATGCCGAATGTAGGGCGGGGCGATCTTCGCTTTGATTGACATGTTTACCAGCAAACATGTCTGCAATGAATTGCTCTAACTTAGCAGTGCGAGCTTGGGTAAAGAGTTTTTTCCACTGAGCTGCGCCGATACCTTGATAAGCTGTATCTAGTACAACATTGACGGCGCTATGAGCGCCTTTAGGTGCATTGTGATGTGTCATGGTGACGGTTGGATCAGCGCTTAAATTCATCAGGTGATTTTAGCAATAAGCATCGTTAGAGGGCCGTAAATCACTGAAAATGTTACGATTTCAGTAATAGGGGTAGGCTGCTACTAAAAAAAGACAGGGCGAAATAAGAAGATGCATCAGAAAAGACGGGTACAAGGGTCCTAGATGGAGCAGTTAGATTGCGTTGTTATAGGGGCCGGAGTAGTGGGTTTAGCGGTCGCCAGAGAAATGGCCTTACAAGGCCGTGAGACGATTCTGCTCGAGCGTGAGGCAGCTTTTGGCACCATCAGTAGCGCTCGCAATAGTGAAGTGATTCATGCTGGCATCTATTACCCCAAGGATTCTCTGAAAGCCAAGCTTTGCGTTCAAGGTAATCGACTCTTGTATGAATACTGCCGCAGTCATCAAGTGGCTACTCAATCCTACGGTAAGCTCATCGTAGCTGCCGATGAAACGCAAATCGATGACTTGCAAGCGATTCTCTATAAAGCTCAAAATAATGGCGTACCTGAGATCAAAATGATTTCCGGGGATGCCGCTAAAGCATTGGAGCCAAACCTGCAATGTTCAGCCGCCATGCTGTCTTCATCCACTGGCATTGTGGATAGTCACGGTTATATGCTGTCTTTATTGGGTGGCTTTGAAGATGCAGGCGGCATGGTTGCCTATCAATCCCCATTAATCAGTGCAAAGCCCATTGGCAATGATGCAGAGGGTGGTTTTGAGTTGGAAATTGGTGGCGCCGATGGGATGCAAATTCAGACAAAGTTACTCATTAATTGTGCAGGCATGAGTGCGCCAGCGCTTGCTCAAAAAATTGAAGGCTTGGCAAAGGAGCAAATTCCTAAGGCGTATTTTGCTAAGGGCAATTACTTTTCGCTCTCAGGCAAATCTCCATTTAGTCATTTGATTTATCCAATCCCTGAGCCCGGTGGCTTAGGGGTGCATCTCACTCTTGATATGGGTGGACAAGCTAAGTTTGGCCCCGATGTGGAATGGCTCGATATTGAGCAAGAAGATCAAATTGACTACACCGTTGACTCAAAACGAGGCGAGGACTTTTATGCTGCGGTTCGTCGCTATTGGCCCGGCCTAAAAGATGGCGCTTTGCAGCCTGATTATTCTGGTGTGAGGGCAAAAATTGTTCCCTCGAATGCGCCAGCAGGGGATTTTTATTTTGATGGCCCGCAGCAGCACTCTTTGCACGGCCTCTTTAATTTATATGGCTTTGAGTCCCCAGGCCTAACCTCCAGCTTAGCAATTGCTAAGCATTTAGAGATGTTAATTAAAGACTCGCTTTAAAGTTTTTAATGCAGAGCATCAAATGGGTTTAGTAGTGGAATTCTGAAGCGTTTAAAGTCTTTAGTGTTGCGAGTAACTACTGTCAGTTTTTTTTCAATGGCTGTTGCCGCAATCATGGCATCTTCTCTGACGGTATTTGATTGGGCATGCATCATTTTTGCCCATAAGATAAAGGTAGTGCCAGTCATTGGTAAAACATTATGAATGCTAGCAATACTTTGTAGCCATAATTCTAAAGACTCAGCTTTTTTCTTGTCTTGCTCGCGAGTTATCTCAATGCCCGCTTGAATCTCGCCTATCGAAACTGCTGAGATGTAGAGATCCTCTTCAGCAATATTTTTATACCACTCCAACACGGCTCCATGTGGCTTTGGTCTACGTAATTCAGAAATAATATTTGTATCAAGTAAGTACATGCAGGTGCTCACAGTTTGACTGGTTTGCGAGATACGCCTTGGCCGCGTTTTGGCACAACTAGCTCTCCTCTGGCTTCTTCTGATAGAAGAAGGGATTTAAGCGAGGGTTTGGCTAACCTTTTCAATGCATTCCACTCCTTAATGGTGATGAGAACCGCTGTTTCGTGACCGCGCTTCGTAACTACTTGAGGCCCTTGTTCTAAGCAAGCATTCAGTAGCTCACTAAATTTTGCTTTGGCATCCTGTACTGCCCAATGATTATTCATGTCTATTGCTCCTGACTAGATATCAGACTAGTTTAGCAGAATAGAACGTGACTGTGACGCATTAAATCAACAGAACAAAACCGTGAAAGTCAGGAGAAATGCGTTTTTCTGAAAGTGCTTGCTGATTTCCTTATAATCTAGCTCTCAATACGCATAGGAAGAGTGGCAGAGCGGTTGAATGCACCAGTCTTGAAAACTGGCGAGGATGAAAGTCCTCCGTGAGTTCGAATCTCACCTCTTCCGCCACATACGACACCAGAGTCTCTATTTACGGGGCTCTATGTTTTTGAGGCTCCTCTACCCACCACTCTACCCACCAGTAAAACATTACTTGAAATTATTGGGTTGGCGGATACGCTGCTTAACAGGGTTACCCTCTTGAGAAACAAACGCCTGGCCTAAGCTAAGAAAATTTGAATTTCGCAAACAAAATATCACCAACTGTAGTTCGTGCCTTTTGCTAAGGCTATGGAATTAAGGGTGATCCAAGTCAAGCATTGCTAAAAATCGAGAGTGCGACCGATTGGTTCTTGAGTACCTGAATGGTAGCAACCTGCGCGCATAGTTTGTGGCGAGGTTGTGGATTTTTGGTGGATCTTACTCCAAAGTAAAAAGGCCCATTTTTCAATGGGCCTTAGTGCCTTTCGGCAATAAAAAACAGTGTCTTTCGACAACGACCCATTTTAGATCTGCCAATACAGGAAAGTCAACTTATTAATTGTTTAATTATTGATCCTGCGGAATAGGAAATAAAATTGACCTAACCTCTTGAATTTTAATGGAAAATCCCAATACCCGTAAAACGGCCAACTGTACTTCTGCCAAGGTTTGTCGTGAAAGTTGCCCAGTCATATGTGATCCATCCGGCATTCTAAATTCTCTAAGCCTTTTTACATCAACCGACTGAATAAGGTCTACTTTTACCCAGCGATCTACACCAATAGTATAGAACCCGTTATCAGGAATTTCGTTTCCAGTTAGCTTTATATGAAACCCCAACGCCTCTCCAGTTCGGTGAGGTTTCTTATGGACATCCCTCGTTGAGCTAATTGGCGCTACTAATAACTGGTTGTTTCGTTCTCCAAGGACTACAACGGGCCTTCTTTTCCGCATTTCATTTGGAATTCGGTGATCGTATGCAGTTTTATCAAATGGTCCAGTCGGTTGAGAGGGGTCTAGGGGTAGGTAGTTGCCAAAAAGGCAGTCATAAATATCGCCACGTGTTGGATTGGTTGTTATTGACTTCATTGGAGTTATTTTCTCTAATTAAAAACTATTTTTTTATGATTCTGTAACAATAAACCGAAAATTAACTAATTACAAGTAAATTACTTGTAATGCAAATATATTTGGTATAATTTCCTGAAATCGGGAAAAATTTGGAGCATATATGTCAAATAGCAAAACACCAAAATCGGGTGGTAAATCCAATAGCGGAAACGCTAGAGCGCGCTCATTAACACCTGAAAAGAGACGGGAAATATCGCAAAAAGGGGTTGATGCCAAAAGAGAGTTATCTAATTTACCAAAGGCAACGCATGGGTCAGCCGACCATCCGTTAAAGCTTGGTGATGTTGAGATAACTTGTTATGTTTTGGAGGATGGCACCAGAGTATTGTCTCAGCGTGGGCTACAGACCAGCCTTGGAATGTCGGTTAGTGGTGGGTCGGGCGGCGAGCAGAGAATTGCAGTTTTAATGGAGAAAATACACACGCAATCAATTGAATTAAACGAATTAAGCGTGCGCATTACTCAGGTGATTGAGCGAATCAAAAATCCAATTAAATTTAGGCCAACTGGAGGGGGCGGCTTAACTTTTGGCTTTGAAGCTACACTTTTGGCCGATATTTGCGAAGTATTTTTAATGGCAAGGAAAGATGGTGTTTTGCGTATAGCCCAAGCAAGATATGCGGACCAATGCGAAATTCTTGTGCGTGGATTTGCTCGAGTGGGAATCATTGCCCTTGTAGATGAGGCGACCGGGTATCAGGATGCTAGAGCAAAAAATGCGTTAGCACAAATTCTTGAAAAATTTGTTGCTAAAGAATTGCAGCCATGGGTTAAAACATTCCCAGTTGAGTATTACAAGGAGTTATGCAGGTTATATGGCGTCCCTTTTCCGCCGCCAAGCGGTAATTTCCCACAATTTTTTGGACACATAACAAATAATGCGGTTTACTCTAGGCTTGCGCCTGAGTTACTGCCGGAGCTAAAAAAGGCTGCAAGCAAACAAGAGAAAAAAGCAAGGCTTCACCAATATCTAACATCTGATGTTGGCCATCCAAAGCTGAGGGAGCATCTATCTTCCATTGTTACTTTACTTAAATTAAGCGAAGAGAAGGAAAAATTCTTAAAACTGGTAGATAAAATTCATCCAAGATACAACGAAAATTACACATTAGATTTTGAGGATTGAAGCAAGGCCTCATAAACAAACTCTTTATTCTCCCAGGTTGGTGTATTGACATACCAAGCTGCTAGGGCAGGTCTGCTTAAGTGCTGCCTACCAGTAAATATTACCTAAGTCTGAGTTTCTCTGCATTCAAAATCTCACCACAGCGCTGCGTAAGGTACTCATAAATATCAAAGCAGTTGAGATTTTCTGCTCCATTAATCGTGGGTACATCACCGTGATGCAGAAAGTCAGCAACTAGCTGGTCAGCACTTTCAGCTACATTTCCGCGATAACTCAAAAAATCATCAACCACCTTTTTGCAGCTATTGATGGCTTGGCTCAAATCATCGAATTCACCTATGCGTAGCCAAGGACTTTCACTTAGAGGGCGCCGTTCGCTAAACACATCTACTGAAAATTTTTGAGAGCAATTGGATGAAGAGTATGTAGTCATACCTCCATTATCCAATCACCAACCCTTGATGCTGGGTACTTGATTTACCTGTGGGGGTGTTCCGATGGTTGTATTTGGAGGCGTGTATACAGGCGCCTGAATATTTCCTTGATACTGCCCCTGGGGCCCGTAGAAATTTGTTTGATTACCTTGCACTTGGGCGGAACCTTGAAATGCTCCAGTGGCGCTATATGAATTAGAGACACCGTTAGGTGAGGTTTGTATATAACCCTTGTACTCTCCATTTGGTCCGTATACGGCCTGACCATGGGCAATGCCCGATATTAGCAATATGACTAAGCAAAATTGATATTTCATGAGCCTTCCCCTGTGTGTGGTGATAAGTGTATGCCCATAAAGGCTCAGATAGTGAGCTTCGTAAGCAAACTCCAAAAATGCCAGTAAATCACTGATTTCCTTATATTATTAAGGGATACATATAACTTTTGGCATTATTGAATGAGTAAGAAATCCCTTAGCGAACGTGATATTTGTACTAAGTTCATTACCCCGGCCATTTTGAAGGCTGGATGGGATCTTCATACTCAAATTCGTGAAGAATTAAGCTTCACCAAGGGGCGCATCATTGTTCGCGGCAAGTTGCATACGCGTGGAAAACAAAAGCGCGCCGATTATGTTCTTTATTACAAATCTAATATCCCAATTGCTGTAATTGAAGCAAAAGAAAATAATTTAAGCGTGGGTGCCGGAATGCAGCAGGCACTAGATTATGCGGAAACGCTTGATGTGCCATTTGTATTTAGTTCAAACGGCGATGCATTCTTAATGCACGACCGAACTGGTCTAGCAGATAAGGTTGAACAAGAGCTTTCTTTAGAGTCATTCCCAACACCAGAAGAGCTGTGGGCGCGCTACTGCAAATGGAAGGGTGTAAATACCCCTCAGGCAAAAAATACCGTAGAGATGCCTTATTACGATGATGGCACTGGGCGCGCGCCAAGGTATTACCAAGTCAATGCAGTGAACAGAACAATTGAAGCTGTGGCCAATGGCGCTAACCGTATTCTGCTGGTAATGGCTACTGGTACTGGCAAGACTTACACAGCCTTTCAGATCATCTGGCGCCTATGGAAGTCAGGTACCAAGAAACGTATTCTATTTTTAGCTGACCGCAACATCTTGGTAGATCAAACCAAGAACAACGACTTCAAGCCGTTTGGCGCTGCGATGACTAAGATAAGCAAGCGGCAGATAGATAAGAGTTATGAAATCTACCTATCTCTTTATCAGGCAGTGACAGGCACAGACGAAGAGCAAAATATCTATAAGCAATTCTCACCAGATTTCTTTGACTTGATAGTCATTGATGAATGTCATCGTGGCAGCGCTGCAGAAGATTCAGCTTGGCGCGAGATATTGGCTTACTTTTCTTCCGCCACTCACATTGGCTTAACTGCCACACCAAAAGAAACAAAAGAGGTATCAAGCATTACTTACTTTGGCGATCCTGTTTACAGCTATTCACTGAAGCAGGGGATTGAAGATGGCTTCCTTGCGCCGTATAAAGTCATCAGGATTGATATCGATAGAGACCTTCAGGGCTGGAGGCCTAGTACGGGGCAGGTAGATAAGCGTGGGCAAGTAATCGAGGACCGTATCTACAACCAGAGCGATATGGATCGCACGCTTGTATTGGAAAAGCGTACAGAGCTAGTAGCAAAGAAGATCACGGAATTCTTAACTGCCACCGATCCATTCGCAAAGACCATCGTATTTTGTGATGACATAGATCACGCAGAGCGTATGCGTCAAGCCTTGGTTAATCTAAATCCAGAGCGCGTTAAAGAAAATCGCAAGTATGTGATGCGTATTACTGGAGATGAGCAAGAAGGCAAAGCTGAGCTTGATAACTTCATCAACCCAGAAGAGCGTTACCCAGTAATTGCAACAACCTCGAAGTTAATGACTACCGGCGTAGATGCTCAGACTTGTAAGTTGGTGGTGCTTGATCAACATATCAAGTCCATGACTGAATTCAAGCAAATGATTGGGCGCGGTACTCGCATTAACGAAGATTACGGCAAGTACTGGTTCACCATCATGGACTTTAAAAAGGCTACAGAGCTTTTTGCTGACGAAGCATTTGATGGGCCACCAATTGTTGTGTACAACCCAGGACCAAATGATCCGCCTACGCCCCCTGAAGAGCCTGGCGAAGAGGGTGGTGGTGGAGGCGGTTTACCGGGTGGTGAAGGTGGAGATACTGGCGGGGAAGGTTTTCCACCTGGGCCAGAAGGAAAACGTGCTAAATACTATATTGGCGATGTAGAAGTTCATGTAATAGCTGAACGAGTTCAATACTATGGACCTGAAGGAAAGTTGATTACTGAGTCATTAAAAGACTACACCCGCAAGGCAGTGCGTAAAGATTATTCAACGTTAGATGAGTTCCTAAAGAGATGGTCTTCTGCTGACCGTAAAGCGGCGATTATTAAAGAGCTCGAAGAGCATGGAGTCCTCCTTGAGGCACTGGCTCTGGAAGTAAGCAAAGATTGCGATGCATTTGATCTAATTTGTCACGTAGCTTTTGATCAACCTGCGCTAACTCGTAGAGAGCGTGCTGAGCAGGTGAAAAAACGTAACTATTTCACCAAGTATGGCGAACAAGCCCGCAAGGTTCTCGAGGCTTTGCTTGAAAAGTATGCAGATACCGGCATCGAGAATATCGACGATATTAAGATTCTGACCCTGGACCCATTTAGTAAAATGGGCACAGCAAGTGAGCTTGTATCAGCCTTTGGCGGTAAGTCAGGCTATATAGCTGCTTTGCATGAGCTAGAAAACCAGCTCTACGCCTAAAATTCATAGCAATACCAACAGATAGGCTTTACCACTTATGAGCATTAGTTCAACTATTAAATCAATCCAAGACATCATGCGCAAAGACGTAGGTGTCGATGGTGATGCCCAGCGTTTAAGTCAATTAGTGTGGCTGCTCTTTCTCAAGATCTTCGATGATCGTGAGAGCGAGTGGGAGTTACTGCAAGATAAATACAAATCACCGCTTCCAGAAAAATACCGCTGGAGAAATTGGGCGGCTAATGCTGAAGGCATGACTGGGGATGAGCTAAAGCAATTTCTAGACAATGATCTATTTCCAGCCCTTCAAAATCTAGAAGCTAAAGGCGGGGATCAGCGCGCTTACGTAATTCGCTCTGTATTTGAAGATGCTTATAACTACATGAAGTCCGGGCAGTTGATTCGCCAGGTAATTAATAAGATTCAAGAGGGTGTTGATTTCAACAAAGCCCAAGAGCGCCATCTCTTTGGTGATATGTATGAGCAGCTGCTAAGGGATTTGCAAGCAGCAGGTAATGCAGGCGAGTTTTACACCCCAAGAGCCGTAACTGAATTCATGGTGCAGATGGTTAACCCACGTCTTGGTGAGAAAGTAATGGACCCAGCCTGCGGCACAGGCGGATTCTTATCATGCTCAATTGAACACATCAGAAAACAAGATGTAAAAACATTAGAAGATGAGGCGCAATTACAGGGCAGCATATTCGGCATTGAGAAAAAGCCAATGCCACATTTACTCTGCACAACTAACATGATTCTTCATGGTATTGATGTGCCAAGCAACATTCGCCATGACAACACATTAGCAAGACCCCTTATTAGCTGGGGCCCATCAGAGCGTGTGGATGTCATAGTGACTAACCCACCATTTGGAGGCATGGAAGAGGATGGAATTGAGACCAATTTCCCAGCTGCATTTAGAACCAGGGAAACGGCTGACCTTTTCCTGGTGCTGATTATGCAAATGCTCAAACCAGGCGGGCGAGCGGCAGTTGTTCTACCGGATGGCTTCCTATTCGGCGAGGGCATCAAGACTCGCATCAAAGAAAAGCTCCTAGAGGAATGCAATCTTCACACAATTGTGCGATTGCCTAAGGGTGTATTTGCTCCATACACATCAATTAATACCAACCTTTTATTTCTCACCAAGGGTACCCCAACAAAAGAAATTTGGTTTTATGAGCACCCTTATCCAGAGGGCGTTAAGAGCTACAACAAAACCAAACCTATGAAGATTGAAGAGTTCGAGCCCGAAAAAAAATGGTGGGGTAACGAAGGCGATGGTTGTAAAGCTCGTAAAGAAAGTGAATTTTCTTGGAGAGTGAGTCTTGGAGATATTAAGGCAAGAAATTTCAACCTTGATGTTAAGAATCCACATGTAGGAAAGCAAGAAATTCAAGATCCCGTAGTATTGCTCGCCCAATATGAATCTCTGCAGCAGAAGATTGACAGTCTAAGACAAGAATTAAAGGCTGTATTAGGGCAAGCCCTTCAGCGTGGACAATAACTAATGGAGCTTGTTGAGAAGTTACTTATTGATGAGATTGATTTATGGAGTTCGGCTGACTCCATAAAGAGCTCAGGGCGCGGAAGGGTTTCCGCTGCCTCAATTAATTGTTATGGCGTTGAAAAATTAAGAGAATTAATTTTTCAACTTGCTATTAGAGGAAGGTTGCTCGATCAGTGCGCCACAGATATTCCTGCATCACACCTATTAAAAGAGGCTGAAACATATGCTTCTGGGTTGGCTTCTCGAGCAGTAAACCGTAAGAAAAAAACATACCAGAGCGTGAGCGCTGAGGAAATAAGTTTCTCGACCCCAGAAGGTTGGGAGTGGGTAAGGCTGGGGCAATTAGGAGAATGGGGTGCAGGTGCCACTCCCTTGCGTGGGACCGCTAGTTTCTATGGCGGTGACATACCATGGTTCAAATCTGGAGAGTTATCGCAGGATTTTATAAGAGTATCCGAGGAAACTGTAACCGAATTAGCTTTGGAAAAGTGTTCCTTGCGCATGAATAGGCCTGGAGATGTCTTGTTGGCTATGTACGGTGCAACTATAGGTAAAGCTTCAATCCTAGAGGTTTCAGGGACAACAAATCAGGCAGTTTGCGCATGCACCCCTTACCCAGGAATTTCTAATAGATATTTGTTGTTGCTCTTGAAAGCCATGAGAGCTAACTTCATAGGTCAAGGTGCTGGAGGGGCGCAGCCTAACATTTCACGAGAAAAAATTATAGTCACACCAGTTGCCATTCCTCCGGCAGAAGAGCAGGAAAGGATTTCATTAAAAGTTAATGAATTAATGGCCTTATGCAAAAAGCTTGAGGGTAGCATAGGCGATGGAATGGTTTCGCATCAAGCGCTTGTTAATGGTTATATATGCCAGCTACTGAATTCAGATAGCGCTGAAAAATTCCAAGAAAATTGGAATTCGATGTTAGGTAAATTCGATGAAATATTCATATCAGTAGACGCTATTGAGCGCTTGAAAAATACAGCGATAGATCTTGGACTCAGGGGAAAATTTTCCGTCGCAGAATCCACCGAAGAATCCATCGCTGATTTGTTAAATCTATGTAGCAAGAATTCGGTTGATTCAAGGCAAAAGAAGGTGGGCCGAAAAGGTCCTGAATCTAAAGCTGCTGATCTATACGAAATTCCAAAGGATTGGTCTTGGGTGCAGTTATCTCAATTGGCCACATTTGAAAATGGAGATAGAAGTAAAAATTATCCATCGAGAGATCAATTTGTGGAAGATGGCATAGCATTTATAAATGCTGGACATCTTTTCGATGGAAAAATTGATTATTCCAGTATGAATTTCATTAATCAAGCAGCATATGAAAATCTCCGATCTGGAAAAGTAAAAGAGGGAGATATTTTATTTTGCCTTCGGGGCTCTCTTGGGAAATTTGCTGTAGTAGAGAGAGGGCAAACTGGTGCCATTGCATCTTCTTTGATTATTGTTCGGCCATTAATCTCTGATCTTTGTGAGTACCTTAGCGTTTATTTTTCGTCATCATTAGCTAGAGCTCAAATTCTCAAGTTTGATAATGGAACAGCGCAACCAAATTTGGCCGGTTCTGATCTTGCTTTATTCAAGATCCCTTTGCCGCCACTGGGCGAGCAGCAATACATTGTTGCGAAGCTAAAGGAGCTTTTATCTTTATGCGATCAACTTAAGATTAATATTGTCTCCTCTAAGGAATTGCAAAGAGAAATTGCCGATACTTTTGTAAGGCAAGCATTAGCCTAACCCCTGAGAATGCTCAGGGGCAATTCAAGCCTAAGAATTCCCTGTTCTTTCTCGCAGGTAAGCCTGAACCTGCTCAATCGTCCAAAAGGACGACCTACCAATCTTTATTGGCTTCGGAAACTCCCCTTTCTGAACCATCAGCCAGAACTTAGATTTTGAAACTGGCATCACCTTTAGTATTTGCGGAATTCTCATCAGGGTTATTGGCGGCGTTTGTGGATTCGTATTACTCACAGTTACCCCCATTTCGGGCGCGCTTCATATTTTTTCGATACACCTGCAAAGCCATCTTCGCAGAACTCATTTTTGTGTATCCATAAGAGCGATACAAGCTATATAACCGAATTGCCACCATTAAGTTCATCTCCTGTTGTGTGTTGTTGTAAGTGAATCTGCGTGCTACTGAGTTGCAATGTAGTCAATGAAATTTAGGTGGTCAATCAAAAGTCAATACCCACTTTATAAACACAAATTAATTTTTGACTACAAAAAAATATTTATTCATAGAAGTAACAAAAGCCAATTAAATAAAGAACTACAGCCCTGTCAGTAATTTCTGATAAGGCATAGAGATCAGTGGACACGCATAGATCAATCAACACTTCACACCTTGAAATTAATCCCCACGAATTTTTCAAAATTGGATTACAGACATTTGTTAAATAAATAAATTAAAAATAAATTCAGAAAAAACGCGTTTGACGATACGCTTTCCGATTGTTAGATTCATCTCTTGCATAAATTATTTCATGCAAGAAAAGAACAACGCGGAGACAGTATTAAATGAACTACTACGAGCATCACATTGGAGATTACGCAGAAGCCACTGCACATTTGACCTTTATCGAAGACGCTACTTATAGCCGTTTAATTAGAAAGTATTACGCCACAGAAAAACCATTGCCGATTGATGTAAAGCTAGTGCAACGATTGATCAATGCAAGATCAAAAGAAGAAAAAAATTCAGTTATCTCGGTTCTAAATGAATTTTTTACTCTTACTGATGATGGTTGGAGACAAGAGCGCTGTGATCATGAAATAGCCCGCTTTAAAGATAAGCAAATCAAGGCTAGACGTAGTGCTGAGGGTCGTTGGCAAGCATTTCAGTCAGATGATTTACGCCAAGAAAAGGACCCTCACAATTCATGCGTTCGCATTGCGACCGCATTGCGAACGCAATACTCACCAGACACCAAACACCAGACACCAGTCACCAATCTCCATACACCAGACAAACAAAACAATGGGGGTGAAATCGAAAAAGTTTTACAGGGCGATGGTGAAAGGAAAAAACAAATTAAAACTCTTTTTGAAAAGGAGGGTTTAAATATTGGAGAAGACGATGAGCGTATTGCCCAGTTGATTCAACAAGGCCTAACCGTTGAAGATGTTGAGGTGGCTATTGCCCAGGCAAAGGAAATGCGAAGGAGGGCATCAAGCTCTACCCCGATCAATGCTGGATTTGTTCTAGCCATTCTGAAAGGAATGCGCAGGAAAGCACATGCCCTAGATTCCTCTGAAGAGATCTGGTGGAAATCGAATGAGGGAATCGACCTTAAGGGACGAGAACTCGGAATGCGAGCTCAAGGCTCGGAGAGTTATGACTGTTTCAAAACCAGAATCTTTGCTGAACTGCGAAAAAGAAAAGAGATCCCAGCTACAACGGAGGCTTCCCATGCAAGCTAACCCATGTATAGCCGGAATCATTGATCGACCCGATATGGAAGATTTCCCAATTGGATCGATCGTTAAAACTCCAAGTGGCCGCGTAGGCACAGTTGTAAAGCATCGCGGGGCTCAAAGTCGTCATGATCTGTTCCAGAGAATCATCATTGAGTTTGATGAGCCCTTTGGCGATTCAGTAGCATTGCAACCTCATCTTTTGAAGATGATCAGAAGACCAGAAGCATCATCGTGATTGAAAACAATCAAAAGAAATCAAAGCCAAAAGCAAAGCCAGCAAATAAAGGAGGAGCTAGGCCAGGAGCAGGGCGTAAAGAGGGCAGCCTCACCAAGAGGACTCGAGAAATCGCAGAGGTAGCCGCCGCACAAGGCATCACACCCTTAGAAGTCATGATGAGCACCATGATGGCGCTTTACAAGGAGGCAGAAAACTGCACTAAGCATGATGATCATGCTCATGAAGGTGTAGGTCATGATCATGACATCATGATCACCGAGAGTCGAATCAAACTCCTGAACATGGCTGCTACCATCGCCAGACACGCTGCCCCCTATGTTCACCCGCGCCTATCTGCAATCGAGCATACCGGCAAGGATGGGGCGCCACTACAAAGTGGTGTCTTGGTAGTGCCAGGGGCGATGAGTATGGATGATTGGGAGCAAGCCGCCCAAGCCAAACATTAGCGCATTAAAGGCAACCCTTGAAAACCATCTGGGCACCATTGCCCGGTAGTCAGACTTTGTTTCTGACTTGCCCTGTGTATGAAGTGTTGCTAGAGGGCACCCGAGGAGGGGGTAAGACCGATACCTTACTAATGAGCTATGCCCAACACGTAGGTAGAGGCTTTGGAGATCACTGGCGCGGAACACTCTTTCGTCTCACATATCCGCAGCTAGCTGACGTAGTAGCCAAGAGTAAGCGCTGGTTCTACCAGATCTTCCCAGGCGCCAAGTTCAATGAATCTGACTACGTGTGGAAGTGGCCTACCGGTGAGATGTTGTACTTTCGCTATGGAGCGAATGAAGACGATTACTGGAATTACCACGGCCATGAATACCCCTGGCTAGGATTTGAGGAGCTGACTAACTGGCGAAACCTTTCTTTCTACGAAGCCATGCATTCCACCTGCAGGTCATCCCACCCTGGAATGCCACGAATGGTGAGGGCTACCTGCAATCCATTTGGAGTAGGGCATGCATCGGTAAAGGAAAGATTTCAGATTGGGGCAATACCAGCGGGACAAATCATCAGGCAAGAAGGCGCACTACCTAGGGTCAGAATTCATTCGACGATTTATGAGAACACCCATCTCCTAAAAAACGACCCCAATTACCTCATGAGCCTAGAGTCGCTAAGCGATCCAAACAGGCGCAGAGCCTGGTTAGAAGGTGATTGGGATATCCACGTAGGAAGTTTCTTGGAAGGCGTATGGCAACCCTCTAAGCACGTTGTAGAACCCTTCGCAATACCACCGACATGGAAGGTCTGGCGCTCAATGGATTGGGGTTATGCCAGACCATATGCCGTCTATTGGTTTGCTCTATCTAATGATGGAGTCTATTACCTATGGAGAGAGCTCTATGGGTATGGAGATAAAGAAAATACGGGCACAAGAGAAGACGCAACGGTAGTAGCAGAGAAGATCAAAAAGATCGAGATACACGACCAACGCCTTGGCTATGAATACCGCATGAACCTAGCTGACCCATCCATCTTTTCCAAGATCGGGGCAGAGCGTTCAATCGGCCAGATCTTCAGGGATAAAGGGGTGAAATGGACGGAGGCCTATAACGCCCCTAGAAGTAGAGTAAATGGTGCTCAAGAAATCATCCGGCTTCTAGCTGAAGACAGACTCAAGATCTTCTCAAGCTGTAAGCATTGGTTAAGAACTATCCCCCAATTACCGCCAGACTCATTAAACCCAGAAGATGTAGATACGGATGCCGAGGACCATGCCTGGGATGCAACTAGATATGGGGTGATGAGAGCAAGGAGGGTATTAGACTGAATATGTATTATGTTTAAAGAGACCCATACTTCCTCGAAGTGTTGGGGGCTGTTAGTCCAAAGGTTAATTGATATGAATTTATCCCAGAAGTCACTTGAAATGCTAAGAGAAATGATTAATGAGCGGACTGAATATAGATCCGGCCCAACGCTCGTTAACTTTTTCAATAATCTGGGTTTTAACGAATTCTATGGACAGGGATTTCCATCGCGATGGGTGTTTACTGATGAATGCCTAAAAAAAATTAACGGCACCCCAAAGCTGGATGAGTGCATTAAGCGAATTTTTACCCCGATTAATTTTATTAATCGACTGCCAGAATTAGATCAGCATCTAAAAGAATTTAATCAATATTTGGCATTTGATAAGTGGCGAGTGTCTCGTTTGGGGGCTGACATTGTATTCAAACCTTTGGATAAAATTGAGATTCAAGAGGGTGTATCTTTAACTCAGGAGGATGGTTTTCTTGCCAGAGAATTTTCAAAT
>Ga0364893_10172_pt1 | contig 39934 bp, 45 predicted proteins | sample ExccelJu500001D3_FD_206943 | JGI IMG/M metagenome (GOLD analysis project Ga0364893, IMG submission 206943) | Enriched cells from Trout Bog Lake Hypolimnion, Wisconsin, USA - BchlTB.July16.5000.01.D3 | ecosystem: Environmental > Aquatic > Freshwater > Lake > Hypolimnion/Profundal zone | place: USA...
GTGCGTTTGACAGCCTGTAGGGGCTCTTGGACAATGCGTTTGGCGGTTTGATTCAAGCCATCACCTCTAATGACAGCCTATATTTCCACAATCTCTAGTCAATCCAGCTTAGCGCTTGAAGCACGTGCTTTAGGTTGTGTACGTGGTGATAAAACCTTATTTTCTGGTTTAAGTTTTCAGATTGCAGCTGGAGATTGCCTACATGTCCGTGGCGAGAATGGCGTAGGTAAAACCACTTTATTGCGAATTTTGACAGGACTGTCTCAGCCTGAATCTGGTGAAGTGTTATGGAATCAACAAGCGCTTAATTCACAGTCCAGCGCTTATCATCGGGATCTATTATTTCTGGGTCATCGCGATGCTCTGAAGGAGGAGCTTACTGCTCTCGAAAATTTACAAATGTACGCGGCAATTGATGATGTCGAGCTATTGCTAGAAGATGCTATGGCAGCATTGCGGCGTTTTGGTTTACGTGGTCGCGAAAATTTACCGATTCATTGTTTGTCTGCAGGTCAAAAGCGACGAGTGTTAATGGCCCGTATGCTGACCCGTCAAGCGCGCTTGTGGATTTTGGATGAGCCTTTTAATGCCTTGGATGCTAAGGCTGTTGTTGAGCTTGAGGGCTTAATTGCAGAGCATCTCTCTGCCGGTGGCTTATTGGTATTAACTAGCCATCAGGCGGTCAAAATTACCAATGTGAAGGTCTTAGAGCTATGAGCGCATTGCTAGCAATGATTCGTCGGGACTTGCTCTTAGTGATGCGTCGCAAGAGTGAAGTGCTGACGGCATTATTTTTCTTTGTTGTCGTGACCAGCTTGTTTCCTCTGGGCATCGGTGCTGATACAGCCCTTCTGAGAAAAATTGCTCCTGGAGTGATCTGGGTTGCTGCCCTGTTATCTACTTTGCTTGGCTTGCAGCGCATGTTTGCGGCCGACTATGCTGATGGCGCTTTGGAGCAGATTGCTCTATCGCCTCAACCCATGGTTTTGTTGGTCTCTGGAAAAATGATTGCGCACTGGATGGTGTGTGGACTACCGCTCGTGATCTTGGCGCCGATCATTGGGATTCAGTTTGATCTGGACACGAGTTCTCTATATATATTGATGGGAACTTTATTATTGGGTACTCCCGTACTGTCTCTCTTGGGCTCTATTGGTGCTGCGCTCACGCTGGGAGTGCGTGGCGGCAGCATACTCATGAGTTTATTGGTCTTGCCCTTATATATTCCGGTCCTCATTTTCGGTGCCGGTGCGGTATACGCCAACAGCGTGGGGCTGGATACTTCAGGACATTTTTCGCTGTTAGGCGCCTTATTGATTTTGGCTTTAGCATTTGTACCTTGGGTTACTGCTGCAGCTGTAAAGATTGCGATTGAATGACTGATACAAATAATTTTGACAAGAATCGCTTGGTTAACTGGTTTAAGTTATCAAGCCCAAGTACCTTTTATCCGGTAGCGGGCAAACTCATTCCCCTTTTCTGGGTATTAACAGCCATCTTTGGTCTGGCCGGTCTTTGGGTGAGTTTCTTTGTTGCTCCAGTAGATGCTGTGCAAGGTCAAGGCTATCGCATCATTTTTATTCATGTGCCGGCATCCTGGATGTCCATGTTTATTTATTTAGTGATGGCTGCGTGGGCAGGATTGGGCTTAATTTTTAACACGCGTTTATCAGCCATGATGGCGCAAGCGCTTGCACCCATTGGCGCATGGATGGCCTTTCTGTCTTTGTGGACGGGGGCATTCTGGGGTAAGCCAATGTGGGGTGCGTGGTGGGTGTGGGATGCACGCCTGACTTCAGAGTTGATTTTGCTCTTCCTATATTTGGGTTTCATCGCCTTGCAGGCTTCAATTGATAATCCGCGCAGGGCTGATAAGGCGGGTGCAATTTTGGCCTTGGTTGGGGTAGTGAATGTGCCAATCATTTATTTTTCCGTGAAGTGGTGGAACACGTTGCATCAAGGCGCTTCCGTGTCCCTAACTAAAGCACCGGCTATGGCGCAAACTATGTTGCTGGGTATGTTGTTAATGGCTCTGTGCTTCTGGATGTACACCATTGCTGTAGGCTTGATGCGAGTACGCGCCATTATTTTGGAGCGTGAAGCCCATACAGATTGGGTGAGACAATTAGATGAGGTGAAAGTCTAATGTGGAATAGTCCAGCAGAGTTTTTTGCGATGGGTGGCTATGCACTTTATGTGTGGTGCAGCTTTGGAGTGTGTCTAGCCGTTTTATTGTTTGAGCCCCTTAGTATTCGTGCTCGTAATAAAGCCATTATTCGTAGACTGAAGCAAGAGCAGTTAGCCGAGCAGTTTGATAAAGAAGGTAGTCAGTGAAGCCTAGACATAAGCGCGCATTAATGATTGTTGCTGCCCTAGCAGTTATCGGGGTAGCTGCGCTTCTGATTTTGAATGCACTGAATAGCAATATTGCACTTTATGTCACCCCAAGTGAGGTCGCTGCAGGTAAAGCCCCTCAGGGCCAAGCTTTTAGAATTGGTGGAATGGTCAAAGATGGCTCCTTGAAACGTGATGGTTTGACTGTGCATTTCGTGATCACCGATTTAGTGAAGGATATCCCCGTTGCCTATACAGGCATCCTGCCTGACCTATTTAAAGAAGGTAAGGGTGCCGTGATTCAGGGACGCATGAATGCTAATGGGGAATTTATAGCGAGCGAAGTCTTGGCAAAACATGATGAAAACTATATGCCGCCTGAAGCGAAACATGCTTTAGAGCAAGCGCAAAAAAATGGAACTAGTAAATGATTCCAGAGTTCGGGCACTACGCACTAACCTTAGCTTTATGTGTTGCATTAATCCAGGGGGTTCTGCCTTTAGTGGGCGCACATTACGGACGTCGTGAGCTATTAGTTTTGGCCAGGCCAGCTGCGCAAACGGTATTCCTGCTGCTTGCTATTGCCTTTGGAATTTTGGCATGGAGCTTTTATGCGAATGACTTCTCCGTACTCTATGTTGCGGAGCATTCCAACTCACAGTTACCAGTGGTATACCGTTTTGGTGCGGTGTGGGGTGGCCATGAAGGTTCATTGTTATTGTGGATTTTTCTATTAAGCACCTGGACAATCTTGGTGTCGCAGCTTTCTAAAGCTTTGGATGAGTTCATGGTTGCTAGAGTGATTGGCGTGCTCGGTCTCATTACTAGCGGCTTACTGCTCTTTGTGCTGACTACTTCCAATCCCTTTGAGCGTTTACTGCCAGCGGCTCAAGATGGCAGATCATTAAATCCACTTCTACAAGATCCAGGCTTAGTCTTTCATCCGCCAATGTTGTATATGGGGTACGTTGGCTTCTCTGTAGCATTTGCATTTGCAATTGCCTCCTTGTTATCCGGAAGGTTAGACGCCGCTTGGGCGCGTTGGTCGCGTCCATGGACCACGGCTGCATGGGTGTTTCTGACGCTCGGCATTGCATTAGGCTCTTGGTGGGCATATTACGAACTCGGTTGGGGCGGTTGGTGGTTTTGGGATCCTGTTGAAAACGCATCCTTTATTCCTTGGCTAGTAGGCACTGCTCTATTGCATTCTTTAGCGGTGACAGAGAAGCGCGGTGGCTTCAAGAGCTGGACTGTGTTGTTGGCAATCACTGCATTCTCACTTTCACTCTTGGGTACATTCTTAGTGCGTTCTGGTGTCCTAACATCAGTACACGCTTTTGCAACTGACCCAAGGCGCGGCATCTTTATTCTCATATTCTTATCGCTAGTCGTCGGTTCTTCATTGGTCCTATATGCATGGCGTGCTCCAAAAAATACTTTGGGCGGAAAATTTAGTTTGAGCTCAAGAGAAACATTTATTTTGTTGGGTAATGTGTTCTTGGTAGTTTCTGCCGGCTCGGTTTTGCTAGGCACACTCTATCCTTTGTTGATTGACGCGCTTCACTTAGGAAAAATCTCTGTAGGCCCTCCTTACTTTAATAGCGTCTTTGTACCAATCATGATTCCATTATTGGTATTGATGGGCATTGGTCCGTGGACTAGCTGGAAAAATACTGATCTGCTTACTGTAATTAAGCGTTTATGGTTGGCTGGCTTGATTGCCGTCTTTGCCGGAATTGCAATTCCGCTCATCATGGGTCAATTTACTTGGCTGGCAGGCCTAGGATTTTTATTGGCCTTTTGGCTCATCGCTTCTGGATGTTTGCAAGTGATTCGTCAAATGAAGATTGGTAAACCCACGCGCTCCTTTATTGGAATGCAAGTTGCCCATTTGGGCATTGCCATTTTCGTGATTGGGGTCACCATGGTTGGCGCCTATCAAGAGGAGAAGGATGTACGTATGTTCACTGGTGAGACAGTGACTGTAGGCGGCTATCAAATTCAGTTGGTGGGTGTAGAAGTGGTGCCGGGCCCAAATTATCAAGCCATACGCGGTACTTTTTCACTGACAAAAAATGGCAATTCTCAAGCATTTCTTCATCCAGAAAAACGTAGCTATTTTTCTTCTACGATGCCAATGACTGAGGCTGCGATTAATACCTCTCTCACTCGTGATATTTATGTTTCTCTCGGTGAGGAGTTGGGTGATAAGGCTTGGGCTGTTCGGGTTTATTACAAACCCTTTGTAGACTGGATCTGGGGTGGATGTTTATTCATGGCTTTAGGTGGCGTTCTGGCGATGTCGGATAAGCGCTACCGTCTGAAATTAAAAAGAGTAGCAGCATGAAAGCAAAATTTTTAATCCCTTTGCTACTCTTTGTTGTGCTGGTAGGATTTTTGGCTGTTGGCTTAAATCTTGACCCTCATGAAGTGCCATCGCCCCTTATTAATAAACCCGCACCTGCTTTTGAAGTCCCACAATTAGGGCAAGCTAATAAAACGTTTTCACCTGCGAGCATGAAAGGTCAAGTTTGGGTTCTCAATGTGTGGGCCTCATGGTGTGTGGCTTGTCGTGAGGAGCACCCCGTTCTGGTTGAGATTGCTAAATCAGGATTGGTTCCGCTAATTGGCCTTAATTACAAAGACAAGCGTGAAGATGCTCTCGCCATGCTTGAAAAACAAGGCAATCCTTACCTACTTTCCGCATTTGATGCGAATGGCAGAGTTGGAATTGATTATGGAGTGTATGGCGTACCTGAAACGTATGTAATAGATCGGGCGGGGGTTATTCGCCTAAAGCACATTGGTCCGATTACACCTGAAATTCTGAAGCAGAAGATATACCCATTAGTCAGTGAGCTCCAAAAGTCATGAAGCCACTCTTTCTAGCATTCGCCTCGATCCTCTTCCTGCAGTGTGCATTTGCCAACGATGCTGCGCCTTTAGCAGATGATCCAGTGACCGAGCAACGCTTAATTAGTATCTCTGAAGAAATGCGTTGTTTAGTTTGTCAAAATGAATCATTGGCGGGGTCTCGCTCTGATTTAGCAAATGATCTGCGTAGAGAAATTCGTACCTTGATTAAAGAGGGTAAGAGCGATGATCAAATTAGAACTTTTATGGTTGAGCGCTATGGCGATTTTGTTTTGTATCGTCCACCAGTAAAGCCAATCACATGGTTGCTGTGGATTGGCCCCTTTGTAATTTTGGTAATTGGCATTGCGGTATTGCTCGGCTATTTGCGTAGGCGTAATGCAGTCGCCCCAAGTAAAGCCCTAAGCGCTGAAGATAATCAAAAAGTGGATGCTTTGTTAGCTGGATTGGGAAAAGATGAACGGGATGAAAAATGATGACTAGCTTTTTCATCGCCGCTTTTTTATTGCTTGCGCTAGTGTTGTTCTTGCTGCTTCGCCCATTTATCTTCTCAGGTAAGGGCGAAGAAACCTCTCGTCGCCAAATGAATGCTGCTATTTATCGCGAAGAGCTAGATAAGCTGGTCGCAGAACATGCGGCGGGCCTCATTAATGCAGATGAGTATGAGATGAGTCATGCAGAAATGCGTCAAAGACTTTTTCAGGACACCAGCGAAGAGGATGACTGCTCGGTGATGGGCTCCTCCAAGAAAGTAGTCATTGGCCTCTGCGTATTTATTGTGCTGCTTTCTTCTGCTATGTATTTTTCATTGGGTGATGTGATTCGTATTGCTCAATATAATGAGCAAAGACCAACCACTCAGGCTGGTGTTGAGAAGATGGTTGCTGAGTTTGCTCTGAAGATGGAAAAAGATCCAGGCAATCTAAAGGGCTGGGCAATGTTGGCGCGCTCGTATCGAATTTTAGGGCGCAATCAGGATGCTGCTAATGCATATGCTCGTGCAGGTAGTTTTATTAATGACGATCCTGAACTCTTGGCTGAATATGCCGATACATTAGCATCCGTTTCCAATGGAAATTTCTCTGGTAAACCATTGGCACTGATTAACCAAGCGCTAAAAATTGACCCTAATAATCTATTGGCCTTATGGTTATCAGGATCCGCCTCTTTTGCAGCGCAAAATTACAAGGCTGCTGTACAAGCTTGGGAAAGGCTTGCAAATCAATTGCCTCCTGGGTCTGAAGAGGCGCGTGCAATTCAGGGATCCATCGCCGAGGCCCGTTCTAAGGGTGGCCTAACGAGCACTATCGCTTCTGTAGGTGGCTCAAAAGGGATCAGTGGCAAGATTGAATTGTCGGCTGAGTTGAAGTCTCAGGTTAAGCCTAGTGATACCGTATTAGTGATTGCACGCCAACCTGGCGAGCGGATGCCAGTAGCTGTATTAAAAGTGGCCGTAGGTGATTTTCCAATGAATTTTGTTTTAACAGATGCATTGGCCATGAATCCAAATATGCCGATTTCTAAATTATCCGAAGTGGCTATTGAGGTGAGAATTTCTAAGACAGGAATGGCTAAACCTGAGGCGGGGGATTTGATGTCCTCGGTACAAACTGTTAAGGTTGGCTCGAATCAAGTAAAACTATTGATTAATCAAGTACGGCAGTAATCTGATCGCCTGACTTTGCTGAGCATGAGAAAAAACAATAGAGGCCTTATGAACTCCCTAAAAAGACAAATCTATAACCCTTTTGCGATTGCCATTGGTTTTTGTGTTCTGCTTATTTCTATTTTTGCTGTCTTATGGATACTGGTGCCACCCCCATCAAAAGTCATTGAGATGGCTACAGGCTTTCCAACAGGGCTTTACTACCAGTTTGGTGAGCGCTTAAAGGAACAGATTGCTTCAGATGGTGTCACATTGAATGTGAAGGCTACAGGCGGCACGATTGATAACTTGGCCCTATTAAGTGACCCTAAGTCTGGCGTCAATTTTGCAATGGTCCAAGGTGGTGTTGCAGATGTTAGTAAGTATCCCAATTTAGTTTCTATTGCAGGCATGTTCTATGAGCCTATTTGGGTTTGGTATCGTGAGCCAGCATTTAAATCCGATGGTGGCCGGTTGCAAGTTTTAGGTCAGCTCAAAGGTAAGCGTGTGGCCATTGGTAATGAAGGCAGTGGAACCTTGGCCTTAAGCACTACTTTGCTCAATATTAGCGGCATTTCTGAAAATGAAATCCACGCTGAGAAACTGAAACCAGATCAGGCCTTAGCAAAACTTAGTAGTGGTGAGTTGGACGCGGTATTTATTGTTGCTGCAGCCGAAGCTCCAGTTCTGAAAAAGTTTTATGAGATTCCAGGTATTCGTTTAATGAGTTTTGATCAGGCTGATGCATATACCCGCAATCTGCCTTATTTATCCAAGGTCAATGTCCCCAGAGGGCTTCTGAGTATTCAGCATGACTTGCCGCGTCAGGATATTCAGGTGATTGCGCCTACAGCTACTCTGGTGACGCAGGATCATGTTAGTCCAGCAATGATCTCTTTATTACTAAGCGCTTCCTATGATGTCTTGAAATCCTATTCCCGCCTACAAAAGCCAGGCGAGTTCCCTTCGAGCACTGGTATGGATTTTCCTTTGCATGCTGATGCAGAGATTTATCTTAAAGACGGCCCTTCCTTTTTACATCGCCACCTTCCTTTTTGGACGGCGGTTTGGGTAGGGCGCTTTGTCAAGATTGTGATTCCTTTGTTGGTGATTTTTATTCCGCTGTTTACTTATATCCCAACAGCTAAAAATTTCCTATTACGTCTGAAGCTTGCGCAAGTATATGCAGAGCTTAGAGATCTTGAGAAGAATGCCTTTAATCCAGATCTGAAGGAAAAGAACTTTAAAGATCTTGAGGTCATTGAGAGACGGGTTAACAATATCAAAGTCTCCATGATGGACTCTAAAGAGCTATACGATCTTAAAGGGCATGTGGGCGATGTGCGTGCTCGCTTGAATCATCTGTATTCTTAAATAGAGACAATATGAATAAAAAATGGAGTAGGTTGCTAGGTGCCTTAATTGGAGTTTTAATTGCATCTTCAGCGCTCGCACAGGCTTATCCAAGCAAGCCAGTTGCATTGGTGGTTCCTCAAGCGGCTGGTGGAACCAATGACATTGTGGCGCGCTTGATTGCGCCTGCCTTTGGTGAGGCGCTCAATACTTCGATAGTGGTTGAGAATAGGCCTGGTGCAGGCGGCAATATCGGCACCCAAAGTGTGGCGCGTTCTGCAAAGGATGGTTATACCTTGCTGCTAACGATTAATAGCGCACAAGCTATTAATCCTGCCTTGTATAAAAACCCAGGCTTTGATCCGATCAATGACTTTGTTCCTCTGTATTACATTGGGGCAACACCCTATGTATTGGTTTCGCCTCCAGGATCCGCTTATAAAACGCTCGCGGAAGTGGTTGCTGCTGCTAAGAAGAGACCGGGTGAGCTCTCTTACGCCTCTGCTGGTAATGGCACCATCAGTCATTTGTTAGGTGCGATGTTAAATACCAGTGCTGGTATAGATATGCAGCATATTCCGTATAAAGGAGTTGCGCCTGCAATTAATGATGTTTTAGGTGGTCAAGTGCCACTCGCATTTGCAAGTCTGCCGTCAGCCTTAAATTACATTAAAGCGGGTAAGCTTCAAGCCATTGCCATTAGTTCAGCAAAGCGCTCTAGCGCTGCACCAGAAATTCCGACGATCGCTGAAACGTATCCCGATTGTGTGGGTGAGGTATGGGTAGCCATGTTTGCCCCGATTGGAACCACACCAGAGGTGGTGAAGAAAATTCAAGCAGCACTAGATAAGATGATGGCAAGACCAGATATCCGCGAAAAGCTAATGGCCCAAGGTTTAGACTTAAGCCCCGTGCCACCAGCAAAGCTGAGTGTCCTTCTAAAGGACGAACTGGCTAAGTGGATCAAGATTGTGAAAGTATCGGGCGCCCAGCTCGATTAAGTGCTTCTGGTGGATTATCCTAAAATGAACGCATGAGTACAGCTAACCTATCCTCGGCTTTAACTTCGGCAAAAGACCTCCCTCGGGCCATGCGGGATGAGGGCTTTGCAGTCGCGTCAGCTGAAACTGTTGCAGAGATTTGTAAGGTTGATTTATCGGGCTTGCAAAACCTGACTCAATATTGGGAGGGTTTGCCGCGGGACCCCTACCTCAAGGATGGCGGTCGTTATCGTGCTCGTCGACATGCTAGCTATGAGATTAAAAATAATGCCTTAACTTTAGTGCCTCATCGCGCTCACTGGCAATCGGTTGACTACAACGCTTTGCATGGTGGTATCGAGCGCTGGTTTGAGCCTATTCAAGTAAATTTACAAAATGATCCTGCTTGGCAGGCTGTATTGCTTGGCCTTGGAAATACCTTGAGCAGCTTAAAGCCAGTGATAACTTGGTTTGTAGAGGCCCATCAATTTCGGATTGATACTACGGATGGAATTGGTCGTCCAACTCCTGAGGGAGCTCATCGTGATGGCGTTGATTTTGTTGCTGTGTTTTTGCTAAATCGTGATGGTATTAAGGGCGGAGAGACGAGAATATTTGAGGCAAATGGTTCAGCAGGTTTGCGATTTACACTCACGCAGCCTTGGTCTTTATTGCTGATGAATGATGAGCGTATGATTCATGAATCTACTCCGATTCAGCCACTTGGCAACTACGGCTACCGAGATACTCTGGTGCTCACCTTTAGGTCCAATGGTTTTCAAGACTCTCCAAATCGCAGTCAACAGTAATGGGCTATTTATTCTGGTTCCATCCCTGCTTCTTTGATTGCCTTGGCCCACTTAGCAGTTTCTAGTTTTATCTTTTGACCAAGCGCTTCAGGAGTGCCAGGTTGGGTTTCAAATCCCATGGTGGAAAGTCGCTCAACTAAATCTTTTGACTTGGCTGCATCATTAATTGCTTTATTGAGCTTGATGACCGCATCCTTTGGCATGCCCGCGGGACCAAACGCTGCAAAGAAGGCAATCAACTCATAGTTTTTAATCCCAAGTGCTTCATTTACAGTGGGTAACTCGGGGATAGCAGGCGAGCGCTTTAGTGACGTAACAGCTAGTCCACGGATTTTTCCAGCCTGCACCTGCGGCAGTGAAACACCAAAGTCTGAGGTGAACATATTGACCTGTCCTCCTATGAGGTCAGTCATCGCATTGGGCCCGCTTTTATAGGAGACGCCAGTCATTTTGATGTTGGCAGCACTGGCCAGCATCTCAGACGATACCCGTTGCGAGGTGCTTGCATATGCAAAGGTCATTTTTCCAGGATCTGCTTTGGCGAGCGATACAAACCCATTAAGAGATTTTGCAGGAACGTCGTTGTTGATGGCAATAATGAGCGGCGCTGAGCCAAAGTAGCCAATAGGAGTGAATGCAGTCTCTTGGTTGTAGGGCAAATTTTTAACCAAACTTTTAAGAGCTGCATTTGTACTGTTGGTTCCAAATAATATTGTGTAACCGTCAGGCTGAGCTTTAGCTACGAAATCAGCTCCAATCATGCCATTAGCCCCAGGTCGATTTTCAATGATGATGGGCTGCCCTAGCGCTTCGGATATTTTGGTGGCGAAGGCTCGTCCAATTTGATCGGTAGTGCTACCTGGTGCAAATGGAACAATGGCCTTAATTGGTTTGGAGGGGTAGTTATCGGCAAACGCTATCGAGCTAGTGAGGCTGATAAATAGGCTTATTAAGATCTGAATCCCAGTACCTAGGAAGGGCGTGCTTTTCATGCTGTCTCCGTCTATTTTTCTCTAGTGTAGCGGGTCTTTAAAGCCGGGGGCGAGTAGAATGAGTTCACGTTTTTACCGATACTCTATGCGCTTTCGTTCAACTGGTTACACCCCTCTGATGCTACTGGCACAAACCTGTGCTTTATTAGGTTTTGCCTGCTATGCCGTTGTACTTAAGCCTTTGCAGGAGGAGTGGCACCTAAGTAATCTCCAGTCAGGTCTTATTGCCAGCGCTTTTTTCTTTGGATATATGCTCTCTGTACCACTGGCAACAGCATTGACCGATCGAGTCGATGCACGCAAGGTGTATCTGGTGGGAGGGCTCTCTGCGACATCCGGCCTTTTGGGGATGTGTTTCTTTGCCAGCAACTTTTGGACTGCCATGTTATTTATGGCTATTAACGGTGCAGGGCTGGCAGGCACTTATATGCCGGGACTCAAGATTTTGTCTGACCGAATTCAGTCTGGAGAGTTAACGCGGCACATTGCTTTTTATACGGCCTTCTTTGGAATTGGTACAGGCTTCTCTTACTTGTGCTCTGGCTGGATTTTGAATGCCATGGGTTGGCACTCTGTATTTGGCATTATTGCGCTTGGGCCTTTTAGTGCATTCTTGATTGTTTTGTTATTAATTCCTCCACTTGCTCATGAAAAGTGGCGTGGCCCCATCAAGATTGCTATCCAAGATTTATTTCCAGTGGGTAAATGGAAATTGGTGTTACAAGATAAACAAGCCGCTGGATTTATTTTTGGCTATACAGCTCATACCCTTGAGTTATTTGCTTCTCGTAGCTGGATTGTTGCTTTCCTAGCTTTTTGTGTAGCCACCTCAGGAGAGTCAGCTTTTTTGGCGATTACAACATTAGCCGGAATTATTAATTTCTTTGGCGTGCCTTCATCTATATTGGGTAATGAGGTTGCATTACGTATTGGCCGACAAAGGTGGGTCTGTATTGTGATGCTAGCTAGTGCTGTTTTAGGCATTACGCTCGCAAGCTCAACTGGAAATTCATGGTGGCTTATTCTCACTTTGGCAATTGCGCATTCAATCTTCACTATGGCAGACTCAGCTACTTTGACAGCTGGCTTAGTCATTAATGCCAAAGAAAATATCAAGGGTGCTGCAATGGGATTGCATTCCTTGATGGGCTTTGGCGGCGGTCTTCTTGGCCCTGCCATTTTTGGTTTTGTATTAGATATTTCTGGCTCTCAGACATCGAGAACGGCTTGGGTATGGGCGTACTCTGCAATTGTGATTTGGGGCGTGCTCTTTGTGATTTATGAGCGCCGTAATGGTTGGGCTGACAAATAAATTCATGAGCCAGCAATGAATAACAGCATCAAATTGACCTGTTATCACTGCCTAAGTGCCATTTTGCCTGGTGAGTTGATAGAGGCAGAATTAGGTGGAGTACAGCACCAGTTTTGTTGTCCTGGTTGTATGGCCATTGCGCAAACAATTCATGGAGAAGGTCTGGAGGTCTTCTATGCAAGAAGGGCTCAATCTAGCGATAAGCCTGCTGCATACCTTGCGGGTAATGAAATCCCTGAAAGACTAAAGCCTTACGATGATCCCTCTTTACGCGGACGCTTTACTAGGCCATATGGTGATGTGGGCGAGTTAGAAACGACATTGCGTCTAGAGAAGATTCGGTGTGCAGCTTGTGTATGGTTGTGTGAACAGCATCTGCGACGCCTGATTGGCGTAAAGGATGTGCAAATAAATTATGTGACCCAAAAAGTCATTGTGCATTTTTTACCCGAGCAAACCAGTTTAGCTAGATTACTTTTTGAGATCGAGCGTATTGGATATGAGGCTTGGCCATTTGAGCCTTCACTCTCACTCGATAGAGCTAAACGAGAAAGGCGTCAATTACTCACTCGCCTTGGTGTCGCTTTACTTGGCATGATGCAGGTGATGATGTACGCGTGGCCCACCTATGTGGGTGCTGATATCACGCCAGAGTTTGAAGTTCTGTTGGGTTGGACAAGCTGGGCTCTAACGGTGCCTGTGATGGTGTACTCAGCAGGCCCCATCTTTCAAGCTGCTTGGCGAAGTATTCAAACCTTCAAGCAGACTCGTATGCTGGGGATGGATGTACCAATTGCCCTAGCTTTAGGTTTGGCATTCATTGCTGGCACGATTAATCTGATTAAGGGGTTTGGTCAAAGTTATTTTGATTCCATCACCATGTTTGTTGCTTTTATCTTGGCTGCGCGTTATGTGGAGTTGCTGGCCAGACAGGATGCACAAGGTGGGGCAGAGGCTTTGGCAAAGCAATTACCAGCAACCTGCGATCGTTTACCGCATTACCCAGCCTCTCAAGATTTTGAAATTGTTCCAGTAGTCAACTGCAATCCAGGTGAAGTGCTGCGTGTATCGCCAGGTGAAGTGGTTCCTGCGGATGGGGTTTTGATTGAAAACGTTAGCGCCCTAGATGAATCGCTGCTAACTGGAGAGGCAAAGCCAGTAGAGAAAAAAATTGGGGATCGTGTTTATGCCGGTACCCACAATATCCTTAATCCACTGATTATGAGAATCGATGCTGTTGGGCAATCTACCCGCATCGCTGGAATTGCTTCTTTACTAGATCAGGCATTACTTGCTAAGCCGGTAATGGTCAGCCTGGCAGAAAAGTGGGCCGCATACTTTGTTGCTTTTTTATTGCTTAGTGCATTTATTTCGTCAGCAATTTGGCTGTACTTTGACCCCAGTCAGGCATGGACCGTTTTAGTTTCAGTACTAGTGGCAAGTTGTCCATGTGCATTATCACTTGCAGTACCAACTGCAATGGCAGCAGCGCAAGGTGCAGTGACCAAGCTGGGCGTATTGATTGTGCGGGGCCATGTGATGGAGGGCTTGGTAAAAGCAAGCGATCTTGTATTGGATAAGACTGGTACCCTCACAATGGGCCAACCAGAGCTTCAAGAAATTATCAATCTGCGCCAAGGCTATAGTCGTGAAGATGCATTAGCACTTGCGGCGGCAATGGAGGCTGGGCAACGGCATCCATTAGCGCTTTCTATTTTGCGCGCCATAGAGTTAGAGAACTCAAACCCCGTTCTGTTGAGCAATCCCGTTACAAATGAAATGGGCAAAGGCTTAAGTTGTGGTTCTTACCGCCTGGGAAGCGCCGTCTGGCTAAGGTTAGAGCGGAACACGCATGATGGTCAATACGGTCAAGTTCACCTCGCGGATGAACATGGCTTGATTGCAAGCTTTATTTTCTTGGATACGCCAAGAGTGGGGTTACAGCATTTACTTCGCGCCGCGCAGGCTAGAAATATTACAGTGCATTTGGTGTCGGGTGATGATTCCGCAACGGTTGCATGGTGGGCTAATCATGTTGGCATTCAACACTATCGAGGGGCCTGTACCCCTGAAGATAAATATGAATACATTGAGCGCCTACAAAAAGAAGGGCGATTTGTATGGGCAATTGGTGATGGAGTAAATGATGCACCTTTGTTGGCTCGCGCTAATATTTCAATTGCTGTGGGGGCAGGGGCGCCGCTTGCTGCTGCAGGTGCTGATGCCATCCTCACGGCTAGTTCATTAGAGCCATTAGCAAAAACATTGGCGCTGGCTGACAAGGCTCAAGTCATCATTAAAGAAAATTTACTATGGGCACTAGTCTATAACTTGCTAGCTATTCCTGCGGCAATGCTCGGTTTGGTCAATCCGTGGATTGCCGGAATTGGAATGTCACTTTCTTCTCTGGCGGTCACACTCAATGCCTGGCGTTTACGAAAGGCTTAGACTACAGAAATGGAGAGCCTTTTTATTCTGATTCCTCTATCTCTGCTATTGGTTGGGTTATTGGCCTGGATTTTGCATTGGTCAGTCAAAAGCGGCCAGTTTGATGACTTAAATGGCCCTGGTGAGTCGATCTTGATGGATGATGATGCTCCAATTACGCCAAAAGTTAGCAAAGACTCTCAAAAATAGCCAATGAATCACTGGTTTCCCCTGACCTAGGGTTCTCCTTACAGTGGCCTATGTAATTTGGCCCACCCTTTTTGATGTAGATCAAACTCCCTTCAAAGCCTTAATTTGATAATCCATTCAGTCTATTTGGATTATGTCGCTGTTTGGTCACAAAAAAGGAGAAACCATGGGACTCACCGTGGGGAGTAATCAAGATAACTTCAATTACAAGGTTATCAGTCAATTTGCCATTGTTACCGTGCTCTGGGGAATTGTTGGCATGCTCGTGGGGGTTATTCTTGCGGCGCAGCTCATCTGGCCTGAAATCACTTTCAATATTCCTTGGCTAAGCTATGGTCGTTTGCGCCCATTACATACCAATGCGGTTATTTTTGCCTTTGGTGGATCGGCATTATTTGCAACCTCTTACTATATTGTGCAAAGAACCTGTCAGGTACGTCTCTTCTGTGACAAGTTGGCAGCATTTACATTCTGGGGTTGGCAAGCAGTGATTGTTTCTGCCGCCATTACATTACCACTGGGTATCACTACTTCCAAAGAGTACGCAGAATTAGAGTGGCCAATTGATATTTTAATTACCGTTGTTTGGGTTGCTTACGCAATTGTCTTCTTTGGCACAGTGATCAAGCGCAAGACAAAACATATTTATGTTTCTAACTGGTTCTTTGGTGCTTATATCCTAACCATTGCAGTCTTGCATATTGTGAACAATATCGAGATGCCCGCAAGCCTTTTCAAGTCTTATTCGGCATACTCAGGCGCACAAGATGCTATGATTCAGTGGTGGTATGGTCACAATGCAGTAGGCTTCTTCTTAACTACCAGCTTCTTGGGCATGATGTACTACTTCATTCCAAAGCAAGCTGAGCGTCCAATCTATTCCTATCGTTTGTCTATCGTTCACTTCTGGGCTTTGAACTTTACGTATATGTGGGCGGGTCCTCACCACCTACAGCACACTTCCTTGCCTGACTGGACTCAGTCCTTAGGCATGGTGTTCTCATTGATTTTGTTAGCGCCATCCTGGGGCGGCATGATCAACGGCATCATGACTTTATCGGGGGCATGGTACAAATTACGTCGCGATCCTATTCTGAAGTTCTTGGTAGTGGCATTGTCTTTCTACGGCATGTCTACCTTCGAAGGTTCGATGATGTCTATTAAGACTGTGAATAGCCTTTCTCATTACACAGACTGGACTATTGGCCATGTTCACTCTGGCGCTTTGGGTTGGGTTGCGATGATCACGATTGGCTCTTTGTACTATCTCATCCCGCGTTTAGTTGGTCAAAGAGATATGTACAGCACCAAGTTAATTGAATTGCACTTCTGGATTGCAACAATTGGCGTAGTAATTTATATCGCTGCGATGTGGATTGCTGGCGTGATGCAGGGCTTGATGTGGAGGGCCTTTGAACCAGACGGTACTTTGACATACAGCTTCGTTGAGTCTGTCAAAGCGACCTATCCTTTCTATGTCATTCGTTTGTTGGGCGGATTGTGCTACCTCAGCGGTATGTTGATCATGGCTTACAACGTTTACAAGACCGTGATTGATAAAAAATTTATTGACGCGCCGATTCCACAAGCGTCCATTGCTGCTCACTAAGGAAAAGAACATGTCAGAACAACGTCGATTTTTCTCCCACGAAACGCTTGAGCGTAATGTTGGTTGGTTGATTATTGCTACCATTGCAGCAATTTCGGTTGCCGGCTTGGTGCAGATCGTCCCTTTATTTTTCCAACACTCTACAACTGAGCCAAGCCCCGGAGTTGTGCCTTACTCCGCTTTACGTTTAGCTGGACGCGATATCTATCAACGTGAAGGATGTATGGGTTGCCATTCACAACAAATTCGTACGCTACGTTCAGAAGTGGAGCGTTACGGACCTTACTCATTAGCTGGCGAGTCTGTATATGACCATCCATTCTTATGGGGAAGCAAGCGTACAGGCCCAGATTTAGCTCGTGTAGGCGGTAAGTATTCTGATGCATGGCATCAGATTCACTTGAATAACCCACGTGATGTAGTGCCTGAGTCTAATATGCCTGCCTACCCATATCTAGCTCAGAGTCCTGCTGATGCAGGCTCTATTCAATCTCATATGGTTGCGATGCGTCGTTTAGGCATTCCTTATACCGATGAAGAGATTGCCAATGCCCCTAAAGAGCTGGAAGGGAAGACAGAGTTAGATGCGTTAGTAGCTTATCTTCAAGGTCTTGGTATTAACCGTAGATATATCACTGTTGAAGAGGTGGTTGCTAAGTAATTCTTGGCAAAGAGAAGCTATGCAAAATATCGCTCCCTACCTCTCAGCAATTTCTACCGTGCTTGGCTTGGTAGTTTTTTTAGGAATCGTTTGGTGGGCGTGGTCTGCAAAAAGACAGCCCGCTAATCAAGAATCCGCCGAACTTCCGTTCGATCTACCCGATGAATTCAGTAAGGATAAATCATGAGTGACTTTCTTGGTGCCGGTTGGAGTACCTACATCGCCTTAGTAACACTAGTCGGTATTGTTTGGTGCATCTGGCTGTTATTTTCCCAGCTTAAAGTGAAGGTGAAGTTGAAGCCCGACGGTGAAGTTGCTGATACTGGGCACGTTTGGGATGGTGACTTACGTGAGTTGAATAATCCCCTGCCACGTTGGTGGATGTGGATGTTTTTGATCTCCTGCATCTTTGGTCTGGTTTATCTAGTTCTCTATCCGGGACTGGGCTCCTATCCAGGCCTTTTGGGTTATAGCACCGATGGCGCATTGATGAAGTCTATGACTACTGCCAACGATGAATTAAAGCCTGTGTATGCAAAATACGTGAAGATGGATGTTGACCAAGTTGCCGCCGATCCTCAAGCGCATGAAATGGGTCAACGCTTATTTTTGAATTCTTGTGCACAGTGTCATGGTTCGGATGCAGGCGGTGCTAAAGGCTTCCCAAACTTAGCTGATGGTGACTGGCTCTATGGCGGTTCTCCAGAAAACATTAAGACTTCAATTACCTATGGGCGCGGTGGTGTGATGCCTCCTTTCCCACAGTTAGATAGCAATCAAATTGTGGATGTTGCCAACTATGTACGTAGCCTCTCAGGTTTGTCAGCAGATGATACGAAAGCAGCCCGTGGTGCACAAGTATTCGCTGCAAACTGTGTAGCCTGTCATGGTCCTGATGCCAGAGGCAATATTGCTATTGGCGCACCAAATTTAACTGATAAAACTTGGTTATATGGCGGCTCAGAAGCAACCATTATTGAGACGGTGACAAAAGGTCGCATGGCCATGATGCCTGCTCAAGATAAGGTATTAAGTCCTGAGAAGATTCAATTATTAACAGCATATGTATGGGGCTTATCCAATAATAAGCAGCCAGCAGAAGCCAAGTAAGCATCCTGATTAGTGACAGATAATTCGCCGGGTGGAAAACCCATTCCAATAGATGTTATTGAGGAATCTCTTTACGAGGTCCGGCGAAAAATTTACCCACGCTCAGTATCAGGCCTGTTTGCCCGTTGGCGTTTGGCATTAGTTTTTGCTACCCAACTTCTATTCTATGGATTGCCTTGGTTAAATTGGAATGGCCGCCAAGCCGTTCTCTTTGATTTAATCCAACGGAAGTTTTATATTTTTGGTCTAGTACTGTGGCCACAAGATGTGATCTATCTCACGCTCTTGCTCATTCTTTCTGCTTTAGCTTTATTTCTTTTTACAACAGTTGCTGGTCGCTTGTTCTGTGGTTATGCCTGCCCACAAACTGTCTATACCGAAATCTTTATGTGGATCGAGCGCAAAGTTGAGGGTGATCGATTTGCACGTATACGTTTAGATGGGGAAGAGTGGCCTTGGGGTCTTAAAAAATGGCGCCTTAAAATCACTAAGCATTTCCTTTGGTTGTTAATCGCGTTCTGGACGGGTTTTACCTTCATTGGTTACTTCACTCCAATAGAAACCTTGGGCGCAGCCTTATTGCATTTATCGCTTGGGCCATGGCAGACTTTCTGGCTGTGCTTCTATAGCTTTGCAACTTGGGGTAACGCAGGCTTTATGCGTGAGCAAGTTTGTAAATATATGTGCCCATACGCTCGCTTCCAGAGTGTAATGGTGGATAAAGATACTTTCTTGGTTACTTACGACAAAGTACGTGGTGAGCCTAGGGGGAGCAGAAGTAAATCTGCAGACCATGCCTCATTAGGTTTGGGTGATTGCGTTGATTGCAGTATATGTGTACAAGTATGTCCAACAGGAATTGATATTCGCGATGGTATGCAATACATGTGTATTGGTTGTGGAGCTTGTATCGATGCCTGTGATCAAGTGATGGAAAAAGTAGATTATCCAAAAGGATTAATTCGCTACACCACCGAACGTGCTATTGAGGAAAAAGAATCCAATCAAAGTGCGATTAGACATATTCTGCGCCCTAGAGTCTTAATATATACAGCCTTCATTACAGTCTTAGCCTCTGCCTTCTTCATTTCTTTAGCTACCCGTAACCCATTACGAGTTGATGTGATGCGGGATCGTGGCGCTTTAGCTCGTGAGGTTGAGGGCGTCCGTATTGAGAATATCTACCGTATTCAAATCATGAATGCTTCAGAACATCCCATGAAGGTGCATATAAAGGCAACTGGCCTGGATGGCTTGAAAATCCTCAGTTCCCAAGGTCAGGAAATTAGCGTAATTAATGTCGGCCCAGCTAGCAATCAACTGCTTCCAATTAAAGTCAGCACTGCCATTGGCGTAAATGAATCCGGTAATTACCCAATCTTTTTTGATGTTAGTGCACAAGAGATCGACGAAGATGAGGTAGTTATCAGAACTCGTAATGAAAAATCTACCTTTATTATTCCTCGTTAAGTCGGTAAGTAAAAGATGGAGAGCATATATATGACCGAAGAACACATCAATAAGCCCTGGTGGAAACAATTATGGCCTTGGCTACTCATTAGTGGTCCTGCAGTTGCCATCATCGGCTGCGCCATTACGATTTGGTTAGCAGTCAATCTCTATGCTGATAAACCTTTACGTGAAGGTGTGATGAAGCAAGGTTTAAAAGTTGAGCAACTTAAAGATGCACAGGTCAGCAAATGAAGTACCGTCTGTTGATCTGGATTCTGTGGCCTGCATTTTTAGTGGCAGGTATGGCAGAGGGTCTACTATTTACGGTAGTCCATCCACAAGACTTATTGTTCTTTGGTTATCACCCAGACATCTCTGATGAAGGAATTTATACCATTGGCTTTTTTATTATCTGGACGTTTTGTGCAGTATCAAGCGCTCTGACTGCTTATATTCTGCCCGGCATTGAATCGCCAGATAGTAAAGGGGTTGACCGCGGCCTGCTCTAAATCTGTTTGATAGGGGTTGTAGCGCTGCAACTGTGGCGGTCTGGATTGGGGATGCCCGCTAATTCATATAGTCCATCCATATCAATCAACTTAATATGACGCTGTTTGATTTGAATCAGACCAGATTCCGCAAAACGCGACAGCATGCGGCTAACAGTTTCAATCTGAATACCAAGGTAGCTACCAATCTCTACGCGACTCATGCGTAAATCGAATTCATTATTGAGGTAGCCACGAGCTGCCAGACGTTGCGAGAGGCTCAGTAAGAACGCAGCCAATCGCTCTTCTGCGCGCATCGTACCCAAAGAAAGTAGGTGGCGTTGATCTTGCGTTAATTCCCGACTCATGATCTTATGAAACTGATTTTGTAGCGCTGGAATCTGTCTCGCTAAATCTTCAAATGCGTCATAGCGAATGATGCAAACTTCGCTTTCTTCAAGCGCAACCGCATCTGACTGGTAATGACCATTGCCAATGCCATCAAGACCTAAGATTTCACCAGGAAGATGAAAGCCAATTACTTGCTGGCGGCCATCTTGCAGACAGTATTCAGTTTTGAGGGTACCAAAACGGACGCTATATACCGAAGTCAGAGGGTCGCCGTGACGATAGAGGCTTTCCCCTTTTTGTAAATGGACACGTTCTTTAACCAGGGTATCGATTCTGGAGACATCGCTGGGATTAAGGCCAACTGGAAGGCAAAACTGACCCAGAACGCAGACTGAGCATTTGCTGTTTGGGGTATCGGTTGGCTTGTAATTCATATTGATGCTGATCTATGAGAGCAGTTTATTCTATTAATATGCATATTCACGCTTTTACCTATTTTCCACATACTCTATGCTAACTACTAGCCTCATTTTGGCTGTTTTTTTAGGTTCTCTTGTTAGTGGCTGGCATTGCGCCCTGATGTGTGGCGGCATTGCTGCGGCGATAGAGCGCCCGGTGGTGTCTGAGGTCCCTATGCACTCCAAATCTGAGCTCTTCTATCTGCAACTGATCATGCATTTAGGCCGCGTGACAACCTACGTTCTGTTGGGTGCCCTTGCTGCTTGGATTGGGGTAGTGGTTTGGCAGCAAAGCTTGCTTCCGATTCAAAGAGCTTTATTTTTCCTGACATCCTTCATTCTGATTTTGATGGGCTTTCGCTTATTAGGCTTGGGTAAATCGAAGACTCCGATTGGTGGCAAGTGGCTTGGGACTCAAATTGCCAGTTATTGGGCAAAGTACCTAGGCCGCTTTGCAAACGGCCCCTCTCGTTGGTTTAGCGGAATGTTGTGGGGTCTAGTGCCTTGCGGTTTGGTATACAGCGTCTTGCCGCTAGCTTTTTTATCTGGCGATGTATTAACGGGCGCAACGCTGATGCTGGCATTTGGCTTGGGAACCTTGCCAAACCTATTGTTGATTTCTAAATTCTCTGCAGCCTTAACCCAGTTTGGGCAGTATGTCTGGGTGCGCTACTTCGCAGTTCTGTTACTTTTGATCGCTGGTGGGTTTGGCCTATATCGCGCTTGGGTTCTTCCTGAAGCTTTACTCAAAGGCGGTTTCTGTATTGCTTAATACGTAGCCGCTGCAATGCCAGATGCTAGGTCTGGATAAAGGCAACCAGATTCAAGGGCCTCAAGAAAGCCGCTACGTTGTGCCATCTCATAAGGTTGATGATCTAAGCCGCAAATAATGAGTTTGATATTTCGAATTTTGCAAAGGTGGGCTAATTCAGTGATTGCCTCAATACCCGATGTATCAATATAAATGACGTTCTTAAGATCTAATATCAATATTTGAGAAGGCAGTTTTGACTCAATATTTTCGAGTAGCTTCACGGCACCAAAGAAGATTGCGCCATAGATGCGATAAGCATCAATTTGACCGGCAAGGTTGCTCAGCTGAGGAAAGGCATTGGCATCGGCAATTTCACAACGCGACAAACTGGAGATGCGATAGATAAAAGTAATGAAGGCCAGTAGCAACCCTACCTCTACTGCGATTGTCAAATCCAGGATAACAGTCAGTAGAAAAACGCTAATAATCGTTACGCGATAAGGTAAGCGGAACTGCTTTAAATCAATCAATTTTTTCCACTCACCCATATTCCAGGCGACATACATCAAAATGGCAGCCAGACTTGCCAAAGGAATATCTTTTGCTAAGGGGGGCTGCAAATAAAACAACGGTTAATAAAGTGAGTGCATGAACGATTCCAGCAATTGGGGTGGTGCCGCCACTCTCGATATTGGTGACTGTTCTGGCGATCGTCCCCGTTGCCGGCATGCCACCAAAAAATGGTGAGACTAAGTTTGCAATGCCTTGCGCCATCAACTCTTGATTGGACTCATGGCGATCATGAATCAATCCGTCTGCAATACGAGCGCAGAGCAAAGATTCTATTGCACCCAATAAAGCTAAGGTGAGCGCAGGAGCCACCATATACTGGGCCGTGCCCCAGCTAATGGGGATCAACTCAAAATGGGGGAGGCTAGATGGAATGCCGCCAAAGCGACTGCCGATCGTATCGACAGGTAGATTGAAAAGACCGGTGATGAGTGTTGCGGCAGCCATTGCCACTACGGTCCCTGGAATATGCCTTAAGAACCCTAGACGGTTTTGAAAGACCTTCCAAAGAATAATCAGACCCAAGCTGCCACAAGCCAAGCTTAGGGCTGTCGTATTTACAGTATCAGCGGCCGCATAAAGAGTATGGATAGATTGAAAGAATTGCGCAGGCATTTTTTCAATGGTTAATCCAAAAAATTCCTTCACCTGGGATAGGCCGATTAAAACAGCAATTCCATTGGTAAAGCCCACAATTACAGCAATCGGTATGAAGCGTACCAAGGTTCCTAGCTTAAATATTCCCATCAGGAAAAGAAATACCCCAGACATGGCTGTTGCAAGCAGAAGATTTGATACGCCATAACGCTCCACAATGCCATACACAATGACAATGAATGCGCCCGCAGGTCCGCCAATTTGTACGCGACTTCCGCCTAATAAAGAAACAATTCCACCAGCAATAATTGCCGTGAAGATGCCTGCTTCTGGCTTTAGCCCACTGGCAATTGCAAATGCCATTGCCAAGGGAAGCGCAACTATACCTACGGTTATCCCAGCAAGAACATCTTTAGTAAATAGGGTCCGGTTGTAGTCCTTGAATGAGTCGAGGATTTTCGGATGAAAAAACATGAATTGATGAAGTCGGCCTAAGAGAGGCGATCGCCAACCCAATAAGCAATTCCGGCTGCAAAGGTGGTTACGAGTGAGCCCCAGGCAATATCAATCAAGGCGAGTCTGGCTGGAAAATCTCGAATGACAGCCAGGTTAGTCAGGTCATAAGTCATGTAACAAAACAAGCCAAATAGAGCGCCATATTGCAGTGCATAAGTGAGGGATTGTTTTGAGAGTGCTGGTGCAATCACAAAAATACAGACGCCAAGCGCATAGAGGAGGTAAAACGCTAAGCCGGCAATCAGTTTTGGCTCGCTAGCCATAAGATCGCCCATTTCATCGCGATAAAGGGATTTTGCGATGCCCAACAGCCAGACTAAATCTACCGCGATGAGGGTGATCAGAAAAGAGAAGTAAATCCCAAAATACTTGAGCAATTAAGTTACCTTTTGCGCTTTTATAGGCTAATAATAAGCATTATGATGGAAAGATCAGGCCAGTTGTTCAATTTAAAAGGGGTTTATATGTTTAAGCATTTATTAGTACCGGTAGATGGTTCGGATGTCAGCAAAAAGTCCTTAAAAAAGGTTGCTGCGCTTGCTAAGGTTGACGGCGCAGCGGTGACTTTGGTTTATGTTTCTGATCCAATGCCGCCCCTCGTTTATTCAGACAGCACCATGGCTTATGGTATCTCTGCGAAAGAGCATAAGGATGCTTGTGCTGAGTACGCTAAAGATGTCTTCAAAAAATCTGCTACCGCGCTCGGCGCCAGCATTAAAGCAAAATCGTTGCACATCCAAAACTCGAATCTATCCGAAGGTATTTTGGATGGCGCTAAAAAAGCCAAAGCCGATGTCATCGTGATGGCTTCACACAAGCGCACTGGCATTAAAGGTGTCTTGTTGGGCAGTGAGACTCATGAGGTGATTGTGCATTCTAAGTTGCCGGTTCTAGTGCTCGGCTAATAGGCCAATCGGTAGAAAAAATAAATGGGGTCCGATTGGACCCCATTTTTTATCAAGCACCAAAACTTAATTTCTAGCAATCATTTAAGGACTGGACTTCCTAGCAGCAAAACCTCTCTGGTCAATTGACCGCTCTCGCTATCACGCATAGACCATAAGTCGAGTTGGGTTTTGGATGCATACGGATCAACGTATATGCCATCTTTTCGAAGTTCAAAGTGAAGATGCGGTCCAGTAGATCGGCCCGTAATTCCAACGTACCCAATCTCAAGACCACGCCGCACTTCATTACCTAACTCAAGCTCAGTGTTGTAGTTACTCAAATGGGCGTAATAGGTGTGATAACCACCAGGATGCTCTAGAACAATCAAATTACCAAATGCGCCGCTAAAGCCAAGATGCACTACTTTGCCATTAGCTACACTAAAGATTGGGGTACCAATGGGTGCCGCATAGTCGATTCCCATATGGGCGCGGTAGCGCTGTTTAGTTGGGGCTGGTTGTGCAACAGCGGCGTTACTCTTAGAACGTTTAGCGCTGCCAGCCCGCACCATACCCACCCCCCGAGAGATGCGTCGATAGCTCAGTGGATTGGTCCAGAACGAGCGCTCTAAGGATTCCCCGTTGCCAGTGAAAAATCCACCCGGTAGTTCATTACGCTCAACCCAAAATGCGTTCGCAAATACCTCTTTGTTAGCTGGATCAATAATCTCGACAGCCCAAATTTGCGCCCAGCGCTCGCGATCTCCGAAATCCACAATCAAACGAACAATGCTATTGGTGTTCTCAAGTGAGTTGTTATCTTCGGGGTAAATTTGCTTGATGATGGAATTGAGTTCCCAAACCAGTTCAACTGGCAACTTATCGCCTAGCTTACGAGGGTCATACAGAACCTCTTTTAAGGGCACACGGATTTCAGTGAGATTCTTCGACTCATTTCTTAAGAAATCTTGTTGCACCAAAAATCCACCGAAGGCTGACGGTGTGAATGTCCATACTTCTGTTTTACTATCCAAAACCGGACCATTCATGATGCTCAATGAGTCAAAGCGGTTGCGTGTAGTAAATGCGGCTGCATAGGGAATGCAATCCCCCCGCATACGGTCAAAAAATCCCTTGGTCTGACTTTTGAAGAACTCGGCAAATTGACGATTATCAATACCAATACTCGATGGGAGGTTGTCTTCATTGAAGTTACGGCGCAGACATCCTTGCGTCACCCGATAGTCGAGATTGGCATCGCTATCAAGCATCAGCTCACTAGGATCTTTCTTTTGAAAGAGTGAAGGGTTCAAGCTCATGCTGCTCGATTTTGTACCCACGCCCGCAGACTTGTCTTTAAAGCCAACTTGCTTTGTATTTTGAACAAGGACTTTTTTGCGAGTCTGATTGGCTTTTGAGGTTTGGCTAGTTTGTGCTTGAGCAACACTTCCTAGACTTAGGAACGTGCATCCCAAAAGAATGAGGACTCCTTTTACGAGCCAATGATAGGCGCTGACTTTTTTATTCACCATGCAATTATCTAATAATGTGAACCCCACCTCGGGGAAATTTGTTGTGCTGCAATAAATTAGCGCTTGCTAGGGCGGCCCATTGCTTTAATACCCCTATTCTTGGCCCTAACTGAGTATTTCTATTTCAATACTGGCTACAATATTTTTTTCAATAAGGAGTTCAGATGCCGATCATCGAATCTGTGCAAGTTGCTTCAGTTGCAGTGCCTTTAGACAAGGTGACTTCGTTTTCAACCCGTACCGTGTCTGAGCGTCACTATTGCTTAGTTAAAGTTCGTAGCAAAGACGGTAATGAGGGCATTGGTTTTTGCTATGTCGGTAGTGCCGGTGGTGATATTGCCAGGCTGGCTGTGGAGCAATTACTGGCGCCTAAGCTGATTGGACAGAACAGCCATCGTAGCGAAGGCTTGTGGATGGAGATGTATAACGAATCCATTTTGCAAGGCCGCAGCGGTGCAGTGATGCGTGGCATCTCCATTCTAGATACTGCGCTTTGGGATCTCAATGCCCGCGCTGCAGGTCTACCACTGCATCATTATTTAGGATCAGTTGTGGATGATCGCGTACCTGCTTACGCCAGTGGCGGCTATTACCTTGAAGGTAAAACGCCTGCAAAACTGGGTAAAGAAATGGAGGCCTATGTAAAACAGGGCTTTAAAGCGGTCAAAATGAAAGTGGGGCGCTTATCCCCCGCCGAAGAAGAAGATCGCGTGAAGGCTGCTCGTAAGGCTATTGGCGATGATATTTTGCTCACACTAGATGCAAATAATGCCTGGCGCGATTTACCAACAGCGCTTGAGTATGTAAGACGTTTTGAAGCCTATAACCCTTACTGGATTGAAGAGCCTTTTTCACCAGATGCCATTGACTTACATGCTGCTCTAGCTCGCCAAACTAAGATTAATGTGGCTACTGGTGAGATGGAGGCAGGCCGCTGGCGTTTCAGGGAGTTGATTGATGCAGGTGGCGCAGCGATTTTGCAATCGGATGCGGCTGTCTGTGGCGGCATTACTGAATGGCGTCGTATCTCAGCATATGCTGATGCTAAAGGGATTACCGTATGCCCCCATTGGATGCATGACTTGCATGCTCCTTTGGTAGCAGCCACCCCGAATGCCCGTTTTGTGGAATTCTTCTTGGATGATCAAGTATTGAACTTCCGTAGATTAATTAATAAACAGCTCACCTTTAAGAATGGCGATTTGATTCTCCATCAAACCCCAGGGCTTGGATTTGAGTTTGATGAAGCTGCTATTAAGAAATATGCTGGCAAAACCCCGTGGACCAAGATTGCATAGATCGATGAAGTCCTAAAACAATCAAGCCCGCATTAGCGGGCTTGATTGTTTCTAGTCATTAGTAAGCTTGCTGATAAACCTTACGTTGTTCTAGGATGCAGCTTGAAGTGTCGAACAGTTTGTGTAATCAAGACCAAGCCAAAGCCAATAAAGCCAACTAAATCAGCCTCAGTAGATGGGTAGGCTAGAGCAACACCAGATGCGACCATCAGAATGCGTTCAAATACTTTGGTCTTCTCAATAAACCAGCCTTGCAAGCCGCCAGCCAAGCAAATGATTCCAACTACTGCTGTGAAGGAGACCCAAGCAATTTGTAGCCAGTCCGCCTTTTCAAGGGCATCTGTTGAGCCCATCAGTAGCAAGCTCACACCGGATTTATCCAATACAAACATGAAGGGAACCAAAATGGCTGGCGCAACATATTTCCACGTTTGCAAGGTTGTTTTATAAGGATTGCCCTTACAAATTGCTGCCGCTGCAAATGGTGAGAGTGCAGTTGGAGGAGATACCTCAGAGAGAACGGCGTAATAGAAAATAAACATGTGCGCCGCAAAGTCAGGCACGCCTAAGTTAATCAGGGCGGGTGCAGCAATCACTGCACAAATAATATAAGAGGCCGTTACTGGAACTGCAAGACCTACTACCCAGACCACAAGCGCTGTAAAGATCGTCGTGAGCAAGAGCGAACCACCTGCATACTGAATCACGATGGAGCTAAATTTGAGCCCAAGACCAGTAAGGGTTACCGTACCCACAATTAAGCCTGCACCCGCGCAAGTAGCCGCAATTGCTAGGACACCAGTAGAGCCGGAGGCCAAGGCTTTGGTCAGATTGGAGTTGTAGAGCCCAGAAAGAATTGGCTCTTTGCCTTTAAACCATGCCCAAGGAATGATGGCCGTATCTTCTCTGAGCATGCTTGATAGCGCGGATACGACTGTTGCCCAAAATACTGACATAGTGGGTGAGAAGCCCATTAGCATGAACACCACAATGGAGATGAGGGAGAAGAAGTGGAACCAATACTTCTTGGTGAGCTGCCACGCAGACTCAGCTGATTCAAAGTGAATATTCTTCATCCCGTATTTACGAACATCAATCTCTACCATGACAAACAAGCCGAGGTAAAACAGAATGGTTGGGATGGTTGCCATCAACAACACATCTAAATAGGAAATCTTCAAAAAGTCTGCAATCAAAAATGCAGCTGCGCCCAATACCGGAGGGGAAATGATTGCGCCCAATCCACCAGCAGCTAAAAGACCACCTGCTGCATTTCTTTCGTAACCCACTTTTTCAAGCATAGGCGCTGCTACAGAGCCAACCGTTACAGTTGTTGCCACGCCGGAGCCTGATGGGCCACCTAATAAGAATGAGGACATCACAATTGTTCTGCCAACACCAGAGGATTTGCCGCCCATGGCCGCAAAAGAGAAGTCAATGAAGAACTTACCTGCGCCAGTAAATTGCAAGAAGGCGCCAAAGATAGTGAACAAAATGATGAGGGTTGCTGAGACATCCACCGCAGTACCGTAAATGCCTTCTAGGGTCATGTACATGTACCCAACTAAGCGATCGAGATCGTAGCCTTTATGGGTCCAGGGTGCGGGTAGGTAATTACCAAATAAAGCGTATAGCAAAAATAGAACGGTTACCGATACCAAAATCATGCCATTGGTGCGCCTTACGCTTTCCAGAATAAGTAGTATTAAAGCAATTCCTACCATGACATCAGTTGAATTTGGGGCGGTGTTTCTATCCATGAAATCATCGCCGCCACTCAGGATGTAATAAGCAATTGCTACTGACACTAGGGCGCAGACAATATCCCAGGGCATTAAGCGATTTTTAAAGCGCGTTGCCACAGGAAAGCTCAAAAATACTAAAAACAGAACGAGTGCTACGTGGATTACGCGCAACTCTTGGGTTGGCACAATCGAGTAGGCTGCGTAGAGGTGAAAAAGTGACATGCCTACAGCAACTAAGGTGATGAACTTGGCTAGTAAGCCTTTGTAGTCATTTGAGTCACCTTCCTCTTGTTTAATGAAGGCATCTAATTTTTCTTGGGTTTCGTTATCAATGACGTTTTGATTCATGTCTCCGCCTATCTACTTATTCGTATTTATTGTGATAAATGATTAAAGAAAAAAGGGTGATTTCTCTCACCCCTTTGATGCAGTTTTAGTTTACTTTGACATTCTTTTCTTTAAAGTACTTTAAAGCACCCGGATGAAAATCAATTGGAGTTGCCTTCTGCTTTTGATTATCCAAATTAATGCTCATAAATTCCTGATGAGTGCGTACTAGTTCAAGCTTGTTATCAAATATGGCTTTCACAATTTTGTAGGCTTGATCATCTGGCATGTTGGCATTGACAACTAAAATGTTAGCTACAGCAGCTACTTTGTTGTCTTTAGCCATTCCGCTGTAGGTTGCCTTCGGAATATTGGCAACGAAGTAAAGATTGCCGTATTTTTTATTCATAGAGGCCACTTCATCGCCTGTATCAACCATAACGATTTTGGTCCCTGGAGTGTTGGCTAAGTCAGTAACGGCAGCAGTTGGCAAGCCACCTACCCAGAAGAATGCATCAATCTTGCGATCCTTGATAGCGTTGACAGATTCAGCAACGCTTAAGCGCTCACGTTTAACGTCTTTATCTTTATCTAGGCCAGCTGCTTCTAATAAACGAAACGCCATCACTTCTGTTGCACTGCCAGGGGCGCCTGTACTGATGCGCTTTCCTTTTAAATCTTTCATCGACTTGATGCCGGTTGAATCAACAGTAACCACATGCATCAAGTTTGGATAGAGCACGACCAATGTACGCAGATCTACTTTCTTGCCAGCAAACTTGCCTTCTCCTACTTGTGCATCTTTTGCGGCATCTGCCATGGAGAAGCCAACATAAGGCTTGCCAGTGCCGATGAGATTTAGGTTATCTACCGAGCCACCAGTTACCTCGGCAGTTGCAGACATCCCTGGGACTTTGCTCGAAAGAACAGAGGCTAAGCCACCACCCATAGGGTAGTAAACGCCGCCAGTGCCACCAGTCGCAATTGAAATATTTTGCGCTTGTGCACTAGCCCAAAAAAAGCCGAGGGATAGCACAATGACTTTAAGTAGTTTCATGAATGTCTCCTGTTTATCTTTTTAATAGGTATGGATTAAAGACCGGGCATGCTGAAGTTAATTTGCTTGAGTTCACTCAGTAACTGTGCTTGTTGATCAGCGTTGAGCTGCATGAGTGGTGGGCGAACTCGTAACCATTCTGGATCTTTGCTGTAGTGAGCTACCGCAGTTTTCATGCCAGCAATCATTTGGTATTTGGCAAATATGCCGCGTACTTGATCTAATCCTGCTTGACGCTCATCCGCATTGGTGTCTTTCCAGTGAGCCGCTAAATCGGCAATTGCTTTTGGATTGACGTTAGCGGTCGCAGAGATACAACCAACTCCGCCAGCACGCAGGGCGCGCATGAGAAAGACTTCACTACCGGCATAGACACGGAAACCTGAGGGTGCTAACAGTTTGATAACGGATTCGGTATAAGCCCAATCGCCAGAGCTATCTTTCATGCCAACGATGGTGTTTGGATATTCTTTAGTCAAGCGCTCTAGCAGAGAGAGGCTAAAGCTAATTTTGGTGACAGGTGGAATGTTATACAAATAAACTTGCAATGTGGAGCTGCCTACCTTTTGAATTACTTCTGAGAAGTAAGCAAACAGACCATCGTCGCTGACATCTTTGTAGTAGAAGGGTGGCAACATCAGCACGCCAGCACATTGATGATTGACTGCATGACGCGTCATGTTAACGGTGGCATCAATGGAAGATGCACCCGTGCCCGGCATCATATGCGCTGGATTTAAGCCGCCTTCAATCAGTGTGGTTAAGGTACTCATCTTTTGCGGAGCAGACATGGAGTTGGCCTCTGAGTTGGTGCCAAAGATTGCTTGACCAACACCATTGGATTCCAACCACTTACATTGTTTCAGTAATTTTTGGGCATCTGGATTACCGTCTGCCATAAATGGCGTTAATACAGGCGAGAGCACTGCCGGCAAAGTTGAGGGATGCAAAGTGATGGGCATTCTGACTCCGATTTAATAATGAACTTCTGATAGAAGGGGTTGTTGTGTAAAGAAAGCTTCCAAATTATCTACGGCTAAATTGGTCATGGCTATCCGTGTTTCTGAGGTAGCACTCCCAATGTGTGGCGTTAATAAAACATTATCCAATTCTAAAAAGGCAGAATTGGGATTAGGTTCATTATTAAATACATCTAATGCTGCGCCGGCGATCTTTTTATGTTGCAGTGCATATAAAAGTGCAGCCTCATTTACGACACTGCCCCGGGCAATATTAATTAAATAAGATGACGAGCCAAGGGCATCAAGTACAGCGGAATCTATCAAGTTATCCGTATCAGTTGTTGCTGGACAAGCTAAAAATAAAATATCGCAAGCAGCCGCCAAATCTTTCACTTCTTTGTAATAGGTATAGGGCACTTGTTTGGGGCTTGGTCCTGAGTAAGCAAGCTTCACTTTGAAAGGCTCCAAACGTTTTGCTAAGTCCTGGCCAATGCGGCCCATGCCTGCAATACCGACACATTTACCTGCTAAGGTGGTTGTGAGCGGAAAAGGGGCCTTAGACCAGGCAGCACTCTTGACATAGTCCTGAGATTCGGGGATGCGGCGCATTAAGCTCAGCATCATGCCAATAGCGAGCTCGCATACAGCATCATTGAGAACACCTGGCGTATTGGTCGCTTTAATGCCGCTTTCTTTTAGGTATGCCAGCGGTAGGTTGTCATAGCCTACGCCACAAGTAGATACAAGCTTAACGCTGGGAATCTGTTTGACTAGGGCCTCTGGCAGCTTGGTGTTGGAGCGAATCAAGATCGCCTCAAAGTTACCCGCGGGAGGAGGCGCAGTGAGATCCAGATGGCGTGTTGGTGTAAAGCGGCGATCAATTTCCGCCTGCATAATTTCAGGGAAATGGCCGACCTGCAGCACCGAATTGACGGGGATCATGTCTGTCTCTATTGTTTATTGGAATAATGATTGCATTGTAAGAGGATTTTTTCTAAAAAGTCCCCCCACTTAGGAGAATATGTCATGTTGTTTACCCCAGCAGAAACCAAGGTAGTGATCGTCGGTGGCGGCACCATGGGTGCAGATGTTGCCGCAGTCTGTGCCCGTGGCGGTTGCGCAGTTCAAGTGGTTGAGCCCACTACGGAGCGCCGCGCTTTATTGCCGGATTACTTTGTAAACACAATGACTGATCTTGGTTACGAGCATCGCATTCATCTTCTGACTGTTGCGGGATCATTAGAAGAGGTAGATTGGTCTGATATTGATCTAGTAATTGAATGTGTGCCAGAGCGTTTAGATATCAAGCGAGAATTATTTGCGAAGCTAGAGCAGTATGCAAAACCTGAAGCAGTTTTAGCTAGTAATAGCACTAGCTTTCCAATTAGTGAAATTGCGAGCGGATTAAAAACTGCTGCGCGTATGATTGGTTTGCATTTCTTCATGCCTGCCCATTTAGTTCCCTGTGTAGAAGTTGTGTATGGCGAGAAAACTTCACCGATGGTTGGTGATAGCTTGACTAGACTAATGACAGCTTGCGGCATGGTGCCGGTGACTGTGAAAAAAGACTTGCCTGGTTTCTTGGCCAATCGTTTGCAACATGCCTTGTCACGTGAGGCTTTTGCAATGGTGGATGCAGGCATCTGCACTCCAGAAGATATTGATAAAGCAGTGCGCTTTGGCTTTGGTTTCAGGTATATCGCTGCTGGTCCAGCAATGCAAAGGGATCACGCTGGCCTGGATGTGCATGCGGCAGGCGGCGCGACGATTTATCCATCGCTCAACAACTCTCCGAATATTGCTAAGTGCTTGAGTGAGCGTGTAGCCAGTGGAAAATTTGGTATGAAAACAGGCGAAGGGTTTTTTCCTTGGACTGCCGAAACCATTAAAGCCGAACGCGAACGATATCAAGAAGCTTTAAGGGCGGGCCTCAAGATTATTCAAAAGGAATTACCAGAGATTAAGTAATATCTCGGATATGAAATTTGTAGAGGTGTGGGGCAAGTTTGTACGTTATGAAGACGATACCCACGGTAGCAAAGCCACCAAAAATAATTGATGGCACTAAACCCAGGAGGCTGGCAGCAATGCCAGACTCTAGGGCGCCCAGTTCATTTGAAGAGCCAATAAAGATCCCATTGATTGCGCTAATGCGACCACGCATGTGATCGGGAGTGGTGAGCTGCACAATACTGCTACGGACTACTACAGAGACAGAGTCACAGCAACCAGAGGCAAATAGAAACAGGGCGCATACCCAGAGATGGGTCGATAGTCCAAACCCAATAATAGATAGGCCAAATCCAGCTACTGCTAGTAAGAGATATTTACCTGAGTCGTTGAGAATAGGGCGCGTTGCCAAGAATACTCCCGTTAAGACCGAGCCTGCCGCTGGCGCGGCTCTTAATATGCCGAGCACCTCCGGACCAGCATGCAATACCTCGCTTACAAATGCAGGAAGAATGGAGACGGCACCCCCAAACAAGACCGCAAACATATCGAGTGCCATGGTGCTCAGAATTAATTCATGTTTTTTAACGTAATCAAATCCTTCCATAAAGCTTTTGAGAAAGTGGCTATTTGCATGAGAAGACTTTTCTTGTTGGGCTTTAATAAAAGTCACGCCATAAAGGCTGACAACGCCGCATAGAGCGGCTAATACATATGTCCAAGTGAGACTGGTAAAGCCAATCATGAGTCCACCCAATCCAGGCCCTGCTACTACGCAGATTTGAAAGGACGCATTGGCATAAGCCATGTACTTGGTCAGCTGATCGCGCGGAATGATCTGCCCAAATAGAGCCTGATAGGAGGGGCGCAATAGTGCTCTGGCTACACCTATAAAACCAACGGCCGTATAAATTAATGGCACTGGGGGTGATAGCCAGCCCAAGGCAATCGCAGTTAAAAATAAAGCCACCAAAATATGGATTGTGGATGCAATGCCAGAAATCAGTTTGCGCGAGTAGTGGTCTACAGCGTGGCCAGAGTACAGTGCTAGAAGAAAGTAGGGAACCAGCTCCGCAAGACCAATAAGACCGAGCGAGACAACGCTGTGAGTAATCTCATAAAGATGCCAGCCAACTGCCACCATCATGATTTGATAGCTGAGAGTTGCGCCGATACGGTAAAGCAGTAAGGTTCTGAAAGCTTTGCTTGGATTCATGTTTTAGTGAGTTTAAGGGAGTTTCTGTTTTATCCTGAAGCTTATGAAGAAATTAATTCGTGTTTGGGATCTGCCGATCCGCTTATTTCACTGGTTGCTTGTGGCTTGCATTGTAGGCAGCCTGATCTGCGTCAACATTGGTGGTAACGCTATTCAATGGCACGCTTATTTTGGCTATAGTATTTTGACGCTACTCATCTTTAGGATTATTTGGGGATTCATAGGTTCTACACATGCCCGGTTTGCCTCATTTCTTCCAAACCGCGAGGCGATCACCAATTACTTGCAGGGAAAGTCGCCCCGCTTTTTGGGTCATAACCCAATTGGCGCACTCTCGGTTTTTGCCTTGCTATTGGTTTTGAGTGTTCAAGCTGTTACTGGCTTGTTTGTTGATGATGAGATTGCATTTCAGGGGCCATTATCCAAATACCTATCTGAATCTTCGGTTTCTTTTTTATCAGAGATACATGAGAGTAATCAGGTGGTGATTTATACCTTGATTGCCATTCATATTGCAGTAATTTGGTATTACAAAAAATTGAAGGGCGAAGATTTAATTCGTCCAATGATCAGTGGCGATAAAGAAATCGACCCAAGCGAGGAAGCAAAGTATTTGCCTTCTGACTTGGGCCGCCCCTCCAAGGATGGAGGCTTGCAACGGGGGTTAGCTCTATTGCTATTAAGCTTAATTGCCGTTGTAGTGGGTTATCTCATTACGGTAAGCTGATTATTTCTTTTTGAAATCTTCGTGGCAGCCTTTGCAGGCTTGACCTGTCGCGCCAAATGCTTTTTTGATATTTTCAAGATCACCTGATTGAGCAGCCGTATTCAGATTCGCTGCGGCTAGCTGCATTTTTTCTGCAGCCGCTTTGAATTTCGCGCTATCTGACCAAACATCTGCTTGTGCTTTGCCGCCTTCATAGCCAGGACCAAATGCTGACCATGGCAATGTAGAGAGCATTGCAACTACCGCTGCATTTTTAGCTACTTCATCTTTGTTGTATGGGGCCTCACCTTTAACCACGGCTCCAATTCTGGCGAAATGCGTATTAATCACCGTCATAACGCTTTGACGGTAATCAACTGCTTTTTCTGCATTCTGAAATTGCGCAAAGGCAGCGCTACTCATCGCGAACAAGGCTACTGCACTTAAAACAATTTTTTGAAATTTCATGAAGGTTCTCCATTAACGGTTTGGGTTTGCCCAAAATCAGAATAGCCTAGAACACTATTTTCTGCCAAGATTAAAAAATCATCCGTAAGGGGCTGGTCAACAGCAGGATGAGCCATTCAAAAAAGCTGATGAGGGGTGCCATCCAGAGGCTACCAATGACTCCAGTAAAGACGAGGCCTAGGACAATAAAAAAGCCCCAAGGCTCTAATCTGCCAAGTGCAATTGATTGGCGGGCTGGCAAAAGACTAGAGAGAATGCGTCCACCATCGAGCGGTGGAAGCGGAAAGAGGTTAAAAACCAATAAACCCAGATTCCAAGAAATGCCAGCTTGAGACATCGAAATTAAGAATTTTTCATCGATTCCAAGGCCCACTAGCAGGATGAGCAGAATTAGCCAGATCAGTGCTTGAATAAAGTTAGAGCCAGGCCCAGCCAAAGCAACCCAAATAGAGTCGATTCGGGGGTTACGCAGGCGTCCAAAGTTCACTGGTACTGGTTTGGCATATCCCACCAAAAAAGGGGATCCCGTCAGAATGAGCAACAAAGGAATCAGGATCGTGCCAACGGGATCTATATGTTTAGCGGGATTCAAGCTGACTCTCCCTAGCATATATGCCGTGTTATCCCCAAATTTACGGGCGGCAAAGCCATGGGCTGCCTCATGGATAGTGATGGCAAAAATCAGGGGAATCGCGTTAATGGCGACGGCTTGGATAGAATAGTCAGTAATCATGGCAATATGATATCCATAGGAGCTGAAAGTGACTGACGAAAAGAAACCCGATTCAAAAACCCCAGCAAAGGCCGTTGCGGCTAAGCCCCCAGCCCGTCCACCCGTTCCAAAGGGACCATCTGGCCCCGCTGGCAGGCCTCAGGCAGGTTTTGGCGGCGGAAAAGGCATGATGCGTAAGGCCGGCCGCGGTCGATAGTGGATAATTACACTCATTATTAATGTGTTTACAGAGGATTTAGCATGAACGAATGGCATAACGAATCTAAAGGCGAAATCAACAAAAAGATCATTACTTTGATCGTGATGTTGGCAGCCGCTACCAGCTTGGCGATTTTGTTTGCATTAGTAGCTGCTCATACTGGTTACGTATTCGGTTAATCGGTCTTAATGACTAGCCATCGCCAACCTGCAGTATTTGCTGGCCATGGCAGTCCGATGTACGCCATTGAGCCCAATCGCTTTACAGCGACTTGGTCTGCTCTTGGCAAATCACTAAAACGTCCTGATGCTATTTTGGTGATCTCTGCCCATTGGGTAACTCGAGGTACTTGGGTTACTGCAATGGCTAAACCCAAAACGATTCACGACTTTGGCGGCTTTCCCCAAGCACTCTTTGATGTTCAGTATCCAGCGCCAGGCAGTCCAGCGTTGGCTGATCGCGTTCAAGAATTATTAAGTGTCCCGGTAGTGCTTGAAGAGAATGAGTGGGGCATTGATCATGGCGCATGGTCCGTTCTCAAGTATCTGTACCCCAATGCTGATGTACCAGTAGTGCAGTTGAGTCTCGATGGCTCTATGTCTGCGCGTCAACATTATGATTTGGCAAAACAACTTCGCCCTTTGCGTGACGAAAATATTTTGATTTTATCTAGCGGTAATGTTGTGCACAATCTGCGGACGATTCATTGGCAAGATGGCGCGCAACCTTATCCTTGGGCTCAGGACTTTAACGAGTTTTTTACTTCTGAAATCCACGCGAATCACCACGAGACTCTGATTGAGTGGGAGAAATACGGCGAGGCAGCCCACTTATCTATTCCAACCCCAGAGCATTATTGGCCAGCTTTATATACTTTAGCTTTACAACAGGATGGTGAGCATGCCAAAGTCTATGTTGATGGAATTGAGATGAGTTCGATTAGCATGCTGGGTTTTTCTATTCAATAAAGAGCGGATTATGTGGCTATCTATTCTGGCGGTTTTTTTCGGTGCAGGACTTGGCGCTTTATTGAGAGCAGGCTTTAATGCTTTGACTGTAGGTGCGGCCTCCATCATCCCTCTCGGTACGCTGATATCCAACATGGTAGGTGGCTATCTCGTTGGTCTTGCAGTGGCCTTCTTTGGAAATAATCCACAGCTTTCACCAGAGTGGCGACTTTTGGTAGTGACTGGCTTCTTAGGGGGCTTAACTACCTTCTCGAGTTTCTCTGCTGAAGTGGTGGGATTTGTTCAGCGCGGAGAGGTCACCTGGGCATTAGGTACAGCCTTACTGCATCTGGTTGGCTCACTTGTATTGACCTTCTTAGGCATCTTGACATACCAAGCTCTCAAATAAAAATCGGGGGCTACTAAGTCTTAGTGGCTCCCGATTAAATTAGCGTTCTTTTTTTACTCTGGTTTGATATTGGCTGTTTTAACAACAGCACTCCATTTGGCAGACTCTGATTTAATCAGGGCAGAAAATTCTGCAGGGCTACCACCCCCAATTTCATTGCCTTGAGAGAGCATCAGCTCACGTAATTGGGGGTCTTTCAGGGCTTCATTTGCAGCGGCATTAAGCTGATCAATGATGGCTTTTGGTGTTCCCTTAGGCGCAATTAAGCCCTGCCAGTTGAGCACTTCAACCTTCGGATAGCCTGCTTCAGCAAAGGTGGGTATATTAGGTAGCAATGGCGAACGTTTCTTGCTAGTGATAGCAATCGGACGCAACTTATCCGCCTTGATGCTGGGCATTGCTGAATACATTTGATCGAACATCATGGTGACATTACCGGCCATGAGATCTGTTAAGCCAGCAGAGCCACTTTTATATGGCACGTGGATCATATCGATTCCAGCGTTTTGCTTAAATAACTCTGCAGAGAGTTGATGGCTGCCGCCAATGCCGCCAGAAGAGAAGGTCAGCACACCCGGCTTTGCTTTAGCAGCCGCCACAATATCCTGCACTGTTTTGTATGGAGAGTTCGGATTAACGACTAACACCAAGGGACCTTTTTCAATTAAGACGATTGGGGTGATATCAGTTTCTGGGTCGTAGCGTAAATTACCAAAGAGTGTTTTATTTACGGCCATAGGTGCGAAGTTGCCCATACCGATGGTGTAACCATCTGGAGCGGCACGAGAAATGAATTCAGTACCGATATTGCCACCAGCGCCAGGCTTGTTATCCACGATGATCGGTTGCTTGAGAATCACACTCATTTTTTGAGCGATCTGACGACTACGAGAATCTGCGCCACCACCTGCACCATAAGGCACGATGAAGTTAATGGGTTTTGTTGGGTAATTGGTCTGCGCAAAAGATGCGGTAGTTGCAAGAGAGACGAGACCGAGAAGTGAAACTGAAATTAATTTAGATAGCTTCATATTCATTTTGTGAATCTTTCTTAAATAAAACCAAGAACCCCAAGCAGTGCACCAATAGCAATTAAATATAAAGGGTGCCAGCGTGTAAAGAAGACAATAGCAATAGTGCCAATCGTAAGTGCATAGGCTGTCAGACTATGATTGATTTGTAAAGCAATCTGCCAGGCGGCAGATAGAACCAAGCCCACAGCAAGGGCGCCAGCGGCAAACTGAATCGCTTGCTGCTTTTCTTTATCTTGCATATTGAGAATCGTGCGCTGCAAGAAATAAATCATGATGGATGAGGGCCAGGAGATGGCCAATGTTGCAATAGTTGCCCCAAGGACACCGCCCACATTCCAGCCAATCAAGGTGACAGTCATGAGGTTAGGACCAGGAGCCGCTTGTGCTATCGCAAAGTAATCTGAGAACGTTTGTCCGTTAATCCAATGCTCTTGGTTGACCGATAAATCATAGAGCACAGGGAGCAGGGCATTAATGCCCCCAAAGGCCAGTAATGAGAAGGCAGATAATTTAAAAAAGAGGCTAAGGAGGGTGCTGATCATTTCTTAACCTTTTTCCAGGCTAAGAGAATGGCGAGTGGCGATGCGAGAAGAACGACCCAACCCAAACCTAAATGAAAATAGATTGCTGCTATCAGAACCAAAAAAATGACGGCAAGCATGGGGGGATATTTCAGCTCGGTGCGTAACATTTTGAAGCCTGTACTGGCAATTAAGCCAACACCTACAGCAGATACGCCTCTTAGCATTCCTTGCACAATTGACATATAGCTATAGTGCTCATAGAGAACCGCAATCACTAGTAATAAAGCAACTGGCCCCAACATGAGTCCAAGCACGGCTGCAAAAGCACCCGGCACCCCAGCAAAGCGGCTACCAACACAAACTCCAAGATTGACAATATTGGGGCCCGGAACAATTTGGCAGATACCCAGCATGGCGCTAAATTCTTCAGCGGTGAGC
>Ga0364893_10174_pt1 | contig 39381 bp, 20 predicted proteins | sample ExccelJu500001D3_FD_206943 | JGI IMG/M metagenome (GOLD analysis project Ga0364893, IMG submission 206943) | Enriched cells from Trout Bog Lake Hypolimnion, Wisconsin, USA - BchlTB.July16.5000.01.D3 | ecosystem: Environmental > Aquatic > Freshwater > Lake > Hypolimnion/Profundal zone | place: USA...
GAAGAACCACCAATGAAACGATCGATGGATGTGTTTTGGGTTGTCTAGACTCTGAGATACTTTGCCTGAATGGGGAACTGCCATGACTACAGCCCGGGCAATCAATTCTGGATAAGCTGCAAGTACTGCATAGGCGATGATCGCGCCCCAGTCTTGACCCACAAGATAAACCCGCTCTCCACCAGAAAGCCTCTTAATAAATGCGGCAATATCTTCAACTAAAGTTGCCTTATCATAAAAGCCATCTTTAGGAATTTCAGTAGGCGTGTAACCACGCAAATAAGGCGTCACTACTCGATAGCCTTGGGCTACTAGAGAGGGTACTTGATGGCTCCAAGTACTCGCAATATCAGGGAAACCATGCAGCAATATTACTAAGGGGCCTTGGCCCTTTTCGTAATATGCGAACTGAATACCGTTAGCATCAATATATTTAATGATCATAGTCCGGTCTGTTGGCAACTAAAACAAGACGCCGCTTAGGAGCGGCGTCTTTAGAAATTGCATCTAGTTTAACTACATTACATCTTCTTGGCTTTTGCATCCTCTGCATTGAGATATTGAACGCGTCCGTTTTCAATAACGCCCATCACAATATCTTTAGCCTCAATTGCCTCATGATCTGTTGCACTGTAAGGCTTAACGTAAGTAGTAATGACGCCTGGAACTGGATCTTTCAGATTTTGTAAGGCAGCTAATACTTTTGGCCCCTCAGTACTGTTAGCTTGCTTGATAGCAGCCGCTAAGATGTAAACAGAATCGTATCCTTGTGCAGCAGAGACTGCTGAGGGCATTAACCCATTTTTTGGCTTGAACTCTTTTAAGTAAGCATCAATAAATGCCTGACGCTTAGGCGTATTGCCAATCTGAATAAAGGTTTGGGGCATGACTGCACCATCACCATTTTTACCAGCCGTCTCAATAAAGCTAGACATAGACAGGGTCCAGCTACCAATAATGGGTTTTTTCCAACCTAGCTTAGCCATACCATTTGCAATTTGAGCCAATTCCGGACCAATGCCATAAGTCAGGACAGCTTCTGCACCAGCATTTTTAGCCGAAAGGATTTGAGAAGTCATATCCACATCACCAATGTTGAACTTTTCGACTGCTACCGGAGTGATGCCATAAGCTTTCAGTGCTTTTTCCATATCTTCGCGGCCTAACTGACCGTAATTGGTAGAGTCAGCCAGAATAGCTACCTTCTTGAAGCCACGTTTTTCTACAGCTTCTTTTGCGATCATTGGGGCTTGGAGACTATCCCTAGCCGCAATGCGAAAAATATAATTTTCAGGGGCGTTTGGAAATTGTTGAGTTACCACTGAACCTGAAGGCATCCCGATCACAGGAATTTTTGCGTCCTGATAAAAACGAGAGGATGCCAAAACCACTCCAGTATTTACAAACCCCAAGACTCCAACAACCTTCGCATTATTAATAAATTCTTGTGCAATTTGAACGCCGCGCTCATTCTTCGCCTCGTCGTCCCTTTCTACTAGAACAATTTTCATGCCATTGATTCCACCGGCAGCATTGATTTCGTTTACTGCAATTTTAATGCCGGCACGATTACTGACGCCCATTGAAGATGAGCCTCCTGTAAAAGGGCCCTGCACTCCAAGAATAATATCTTCAGCGTAAGCAGTTGTTGCAAGCATTCCGATAACCGCTGCTGCATAGATGTGATGACGAATCTTCATACTATCTCCTTATTGAATGTTGTTATTAATACAACTATCTTTATTACTGTCATTAGTGCAAAAACATATTACAGGCAATACAAGAACAAATAAACCTTCTTGAGCTAGGGATTACGCTAGCCCGAATTGCAAAATACAAACACTATCTACTAAATACTTTTTCCATTTCTCGACGAAATGCAATTGCTTGCTTTGTGGCGTCGTAATCAACATCGCTCCAGCAGACTGGTTTACCAGCAGGAATATCTTTATTAAGGACCATGTTATGTGCCAAACCAATAGGTAGGGCTCCCAACTTTAAAGAGTCCGCTGTTGTCATGAGCTTTCCATAAACGGTAAAACCGCCTTCACCATCTAATTTCTCACCCGCCTTCAAGGCTCGTTTAGCAGTGGCAACCACATCGCCTCTCCAGTCACCGGTAGCTCCAGTCGCCTCTCCGCGAACTGCAATACTCGCAACAGAAGTACCCAACTCCAAACCAATTAAATGATAGGGCTTATACATTGCCGCATACTTACCAGTACTATCCGTCTTTAAGCCGTATTGTGAAAAACAATCCATTACATATCGACTAGGCGCCTCAAAGACGACATACACACCCCAACGTAGATCGCGAAATACTGGCCGACCATCCCTCTCTACAGAAGAAGTTACTTCAACTGTGCCCTTTTGCGTCAGAATGCCACCCTCAGATATTGTGCGGAAAATATGAGGTAGATCATCCACACCACAAGGGGGAAACTCTAAGCCGTTGCTGGGAGGGTTGAGGTCGCAACCATTCGAAACTGCTGCCATTTCCAGCGCAGATTTAGTTCCGTCTAAAAATGAATTAAACATTTGCGCATTAAAGTCGCCGCCTGCAACCTGCTCCTCTGAAAAACCATAGTGTCCCCATACCGTATCTGGAGTGGACTGATGATAGATAGGCAAATATTTAGTCCCCTTGCCTGCGCATACCACTTCCATACCAATCGTTCTAGCCCAATCGACTAGTTCAGCAATGAGCGCCGGTTGATCACCTGAGGCCATGGAATAAATAACACCTGCTTCAGCTGCTTTACGAGCTAACAAAGGGCCGGCCAACACATCTGCCTCAACATTCACCATGATGACGTGTTTACGATGCTCAAAGCAGAGCAATGCATGACGAATACCTGCTGCTGGACTGCCTGTTGCATCAATCACGATGTCGATGAATTCGCTGGCAATCATCTTGTCCGCATCATCGGTGACAAAAGTCGCCCCTGACTTAGCCGCATCTTGTAATGAAGTTGCGCTATAACGAGGCGTATCCCACCCTACCCTGGCAAGAGATTCTTTTGCGCGGACAGGTGATAAGTCAGCAACAGCAACCAAATGAATGCCTGGAGTCCGAGGAGCCTGGGAGAGATACATTGAACCAAATTTGCCAGCACCAATGATACCCACGCGCACGGGATTATGATTTTCTGCACGTGCTTTGAGCTTTTGAATAAGGGACATCTAAAAATCTCCAGTTCTTTTTTGTAGTAAATATTTCAATGATTTTTTAAGGCTTCTTTCGCTACCTTAGCAATACTATCTGCATTAACGCCAAAATATTCTCGTAATGCAGCTCGAGTATCACTCCTGCCAAAACCATCAGTACCGAGAGTAATATACCTTCTACCCTCAGGAATGTAAGCCCGAATGCTTTCTGGTAGCGCATGCACATAGTCTGTGGCAGCAATAACGGGGCCTCGCGCTTGAGCAAGTGCCTGGGTAATAAACGGAAACTCAACACTCTTCTCGCCCGCGAGATTTGCCTGCTCTTTAGCCTTACCATCCCTGGACAGCTCGCTCCAGCTAGTCACACTAAAAATATCGACACTAATGCCTGCATTGGCCAATTCATCTGCCGCTTTCAATACTTCAGTCATGATGGCACCAGAACCTAATAAGCTTACACACTGCTTGCCATCATTACTTTTAGCGTTAACCGTCTTCAATTTATAACAGCCACGAATCACACCTTCTACTGCATTCGCAGGTAAATCGGGTTGCGCATAGTTTTCATTCATCAGGGTGATGTAGTAAAATAAATCTTTTTGATCTACCAACATGTCACGCATCCCCTGATCGACAATCACAGCCAACTCACCAGCAAAGGCTGGATCATAAGCTTTACAGTTTGAAATAGTGCCTGCAACTAGTTGACTACTGCCATCTTGATGTTGCAGACCTTCGCCACCTAGAGTAGTCCTACCGGATGTTGCACCCAATAAAAATCCCCGCGCACGTTGATCTGCTGCTGCCCAGATTGCATCGCCAATTCTTTGGAAACCGAACATCGAGTAATAGATATAAAACGGCAACATGGCTGTGCCGTGGACGCTATAACTCGTAGCAGCTGCTGTCCAGCTAGCAATAGCACCCGCCTCACTAATACCCTCTTCTAGGATTTGACCATCTAATGCTTCGCGGTAGCTCAGCACAGAGCCAATATCTTCAGGCTCATAGCGTTGGCCTACGCTAGAGTAGATGCCAACCTGTTTAAATAAATTAGCCATACCAAAGGTGCGCGCCTCATCTGCAACAATCGGTACAACCCGTGGACCCAGCTCTTTGTCTTTGAGTAAGTTACCCAGCATTCGCACAAATGCCATCGTAGTAGACATCTCCTTGTTTTCTGCCTTAATTGCAAAAGTTGCATAAGAATGAATGTCTGGCACAGTTAACTTGTCACAAGTGGAATAGCGCTTTGGTAATTGACCGCCCAATTGCGTACGCTGTTGTTTGAGGTACTGCATTTCATGGCTATCCTCTTCAGGCTTGAAGAATGCCAAGCTTGTAGCCTGCTCATCAGTCAATGGCAAATTAAAGCGATTGCGATATTCAATTAAGGCTTCATCGTCGAGCTTCTTCTGACTATGGGTAGTCATCTTTCCTTGACCTGCGTTACCCATACCGTAACCCTTTTTGGTATGAGCCAAGATCACAGTAGGCTGCCCTACATGGTTAGCTGCTGCATGATAGGCAGCATAGATCTTAACTAAGTCATGGCCGCCACGCTTGAGTCGATCGATCTGCTCATCGGTCATGCCCTGCGCTAGGCGGGCAAGCTCCTCATTCTGACCAAAGAAATTTTTACGGTTAAAACTACCATCTTTTGCAGCAAAGGTTTGCATTTGGCCATCAACGGTTTGTGCAAAGGCTTTGACTAAAGCCCCGGTGGTATCTCTGGCAAATAAACCATCCCAATCACTACCCCAAACTAACTTAATGACATTCCAACCTGAACCTCGGAAAAGCTTTTCGAGTTCATCGATGATTCGGCCATTACCGCGCACTGGTCCATCCAAACGTTGTAAATTGCAATTAATAACCCATACCAAGTTATCCAGCTTTTCTCGTGAAGCTAAAGTGAGGGCACTCATACTTTCGGGCTCATCCATCTCGCCATCACCAAATACCCCCCATACTTTTCTGGTGGTGCAGTCTAATAACTTACGATCGGTGAGATAACGCATAAAACGGGCGTGATAGATTGAACTTATTGGACCAATACCCATGGATCCTGTTGGAAACTGCCAAAAATCCGGCATGAGCCATGGATGGGGGTAGCTTGATAAACCTCTCGCACCAGAATCCGGTGCAGTGATCTCGCGTCTGTAATGGGCTAGATCATTTTCAGTCAGCCTACCCTCTAAATAGGCGCGCGCATATACGCCCGGGGCACTATGGGGCTGAAAGAAAACTAAATCGCCACACTCTTTTGCATTTCCACCCTCTATTCGAGCGCGGAAAAAGTGATTAAAGCCCACCTCAAATAAGTCTGCGGCACTTGCATAACTGGCAATATGTCCGCCAAGTTCACCATAGGCTTCATTAGCCTTAGCCACCATGGCAAGAGCATTCCATCGCATCAATGATGCCAATTTTTCTTCTGTTGCTAAATCTCCAGGGAATTCTGGCTGTTCATCAACGGGAATGGAATTGATATAAGGGGTAACTAAATCAGGCACCCAATTAATCTGATTTTTATTAGCTAGCTTTACTAAATTGTCTAAAATGAACTTAGCGCGCTCACTATCGCCAGAGGCTAGCAAATCCATAAACGCCGCATTCCACTCGGCAGTTTCGGCGGGATCCGTATCGATCTGCTCAAGGTTTAAGTACTTCTTCATGTCAGGCGCGTTCATAACAATTTCCTTTAGGCTGTCTTTGCTCTAGATTCACAAAACTACTTTACGAAAATCAGCCAATAATTGAGCAAGGTAGGTAGTGAAGTGGGTTGCTAATGCACCATCAATTACGCGATGATCTGCCGTCATCGATAAAGGGCATATAAGACGGGGTATAAATTGTTCGCCATTCCAAACCGGCTTCATTACAGACTTATTTACCGCCAAAATAGCTACTTCAGGGGCATTGATGATGGGCGCACAATATGTGCCACCGATACCTCCTAACGAAGAAATCGTAAAGCATGCGCCCTGCATTTGATCAGGCTTTAACTTTCCTTCACGAGCTAGCTTTGCTAGAGCAGCCGTCTCTTCCGCAATTTCCAAGATACCCTTTTGATCTACATTACGAATCACTGACACCACTAAGCCGCCATCTGTATCTACAGCAAAACCAATATTGAAATATTTTTTAAGGATAAGATCTTCGCCATCAAGAGAGGCATTGAATGTGGGATATTTTTTTAATGCAGCTACTACAGATTTGATTAAGAATGCCAATAGCGTAATCTTGACTACATCTTTTTTAGACTCTGCATTCAGGCGCGTACGAAATGCTTCTAGATCCGTAATATCAGCGTCATCGTGATACGTCACCGCCGGAATCATTACCCAGTTGCGAGCTAGATTGGCAGCAGAAACCTTTTGAATACGTGTACGTGGCTGATATTCAATTTCACCAAACTTTGCAAAGTCTACCCTTGGCCACGGCAAAATATCAAAGCCTGCAATCCCGGAGCTAGGACGCTCAGACACTAAGCCAATAGATGACATCGTACTCTTAATTAATTGCTGAATATCTTCTTTGGTAATCCGACCCTTTAAGCCAGTTCCGGAGACTTTTTTAATATCAACACCAAACTCGCGTGCAAATTTTCGTGCGGAAGGGCTAGCCCAAGCTTTATGCCCTTCAATACTTTGTTTTATGTCCTGACCAGCGATAAGTTCTGATGACACAATTACAGGCGTCTCAATGGCTCTTGCCTTATTTATAATCTCCATAGTAGTCGATTCAATTTTCTGAATATCGCTCACTACATTGGCGCCCTCTTCACTTTCCTCAAGAACAATTACTGGACCCCCTTGAGAAAGTAGATCCCCTATCTTTACTTTGATTTCTTTAACGATGCCAGCATGCGAAGAAGGCACATCCATGGTGGCCTTATCAGACTCCAACGTGAGAATAGACTGCTCCCTTTGAACTTGATCGCCAACTTGCACCAAGACCTCAATCACGGGAATATTTTGATAATCCCCGATATCAGGAACAACAACCTCAATCACCACATCCTCTCCAATAATTTTCAACAGGGAATATGGGGGTTATTTTGGAATAATCCCAGCGAAATAGGATGCTAATAATTGGTATTAAATCTTAATTTTCAGCATAAAATGCCGATAATATGTAATTTTAAGGAATTTTATGAAACTAGACGCGATAGATATCAGAATATTGAACGAACTACAAAATGATAGCTCTCACAGCAATGTAGAGCTGGCTAAGCGGGTGCATTTATCTCCCTCCCCTTGTCTAATGCGGGTCAAGGCACTTAAAGATAAGGGGGTTATTAGGAACTATGTAGCACTGGCAGACCCAAAAGTTCTGGGGCTGGGTCTAAATGTTTTTATATCCATCAGCCTAAAAGAGCAGTCCAAAGAGTCTTTGGCCCAATTTGAGAAACGCATCTCTGAACATGATGAAGTCATGGAGTGCTACCTCATGACCGGAGATAGCGACTATCTCATTCGCGTCGCTGTTGCCGATATGGGCGCCCTCGAAAAATTTATTTTGGAACAACTAACGCCTATTGCTGGTATTGAAAAAATTCGTTCGAGCTTTGCTCTAAAGCAAGTGAGGTATAAAACTGCCCTACCACTACCAAAGTAAGATGAGTGTAAGCCTCGTCATTCCATTTGGCGTAGACTTGTGATACTTAATTAAGAGAAATAAATAATCATTTAAAAGAAAAAAATAGAAAACTAACTATGACTCAATCTAATTCAAAAGTAGCCCTAGTTACCGGAGCGGGTGTCGGAATTGGGAGGGCCGCAGCTAAAGCTCTTTTACAAGGCGGTTACAAAGTGGTGCTTACGGGACGTAACCTTGATAAGCTCCAAAAAGCTATTAGCGATATTGGCGGTAGCTCAGAAAATTGTCTGGCTGTTGCATGCGATGTTGGCAAACCAGAGCAAGTCAAAAAACTGTTTTCTGCCATTAAAGAAAAGTTTGGTCGCATTGATGTGCTTTTTAATAATGCCGGTATTGGCGCTCCCGCAATTCCAATGGAGGATCTCACTTACGAACAATGGATGAATGTGGTCAACGCCAATCTCTGTGGTGTATTCTTATGCTCACAGGAAGCCATTCGAATGATGAAGGCACAATCCCCTCAGGGTGGCAGAATTATTAACAATGGCTCAATTTCCGCCCACGCACCAAGACCAATGTCAGCGCCCTATACCGCGACTAAACATGCTATCAGCGGTCTGACTAAAACTATCGCTCTAGACGGACGTCCATTCAATATAGCTTGCGGTCAAATCGATATTGGCAATGCGGCTACTGAAATGACAGAGCTTATGGCCGCAGGCATTATGCAGGCCGATCAGTCTATTAAGGTTGAGCCTCGCATGGATGTAGAGCATGTTGGTCAAGCTGTACTCCACATGGCCCAACTACCTCTTGAGAGCAATATACTCAATATGACTATCATGGCAACAAACATGCCATTTGTTGGTCGAGGCTAACCAAACACACCTGTAGATTATCTATTTAAATGTTATTTCCAAAGGAATTTTGGAACAACCGTTTAGCACTTGGTTGCTCCAAAGTATTTTAGGAGAATAAGCGTTACTTTAAGTAACGCTTACTACAATGAAGATATATGCGGATTTTTAATCCGTTGGTCGCGAGTTCGAATCTCGCCCGACCCACCAAGATGTACAAGGTACGTACCGGACGTAAAGCATGTGTCCGGTACGTACCTTACGAAGAGTGGAAGCAACAAAGAATTGTGGATAAGTGAGCAACGGATAACTAAACCGTTGGTAATGCTAATTACCTAAATTTTCCACCGCCTCCAAAACAATTATCAAACCTCCTTTGGCATATTTAATACTCTGAGTGCCTAATAAATATGGCTTAGAGCTTTATAATTTGGCGATGAAAAAACATCTATTTGCTCTCGTTTGCGCCACTCTCTTGAGCGCCCCATCGATTGTTTCAGCCGCCCCTGAATCCAATAATTCCAGCACCTCAAATATCAACTTTTTTGCCACCGTGAATAACACGATGCTCACAAAAGGGTTGCTTGATCTCAATATCAAAGCAGCTATAGCCCAGGGCCAGAAAAATACTCCTGAACTGCAAAAAGCCTTAAAAGATGAGCTCATTAATCGTGAGCTCTTGGCCCAGCAGGCTGAGCGTATGGACCTGGAAAAAGGGATTGATTTGGATGATCAGTACACCCAGCTTCGCCAAACCCTATTGATTCAAGCGCTTGTTGAAGAGCACTTTAAGAAGTCCCCCATTACTGATGCTCAATTGCGCGAGGAGTATGACCGTCAGCGTAAGTTAACCGGGGACGCTACTTCTGGCTATCAGTACCGTGTCAGCCAAATCATTGTCGCTAATGAAACCGATGCTTTGGATCTCATTAGCCGCATCAATAAAGGCGAGCTTTTTGGCAAATTAGCCCAGCAATACTCGATTGCTGACGGCGCTAAGAGTAATGGTGGGCAGCTGGGATGGCTGTTTCCGGGTCAATTGAGCCCTGAGTTGCAGCAATTGGTTGCCAAACTGAATAAAGGGTCTATTTACGGCACCCCTATTCAAGTTCAAGGTGGCTGGGCCATCATTAAGCTAGACGATAAACGCAACTACAAGCTGCCAGGATTTGAAGAATCCAAACCGCAATTACGCCAAGCATTTGTTCAGCAATACTTAGTTGAGACTGTCAAAGACTTGCGTAGCCGCGCCAGAATTACCCAGTAAAAACAGCAAATCTTGACCCCTCCTTAGGGTGGCATCAAGTTAAGGGCGATCTTTCTTTTTCAGAAATTTAGGTATCTGAATTTCGTCATCTAAGTTTTGCTCAAAACCATCAAGACTGATGCCTAATACCTTTGCATAAGCTTGTATCGCCACCGGAAGACTGGATGGTGGGCGAGTAAAAGCAAGAGTATCGCCCCGCTCTATTGCCGTTAACTGCACTACGGAGAGATTGCATTGGCCAGCAAGGATAGCTAGATTATGACCTTGTGATTCACGCGCTTCTTTGAGCTGCCTGCCCAACGCTCTAATATGCTTAGGAGAATTTAATAAATCCATCTAAGCCTTGCATGGCGGTTACTTAGTAACCACCATGATCTTCTGACTTAATACCTTGTTACCACGCATTAAGGTCACTTTTACAGATAGTGGCAATGTCACTTCGCCAAGCTTGGGCACTGTGAAGTTCTTGCTTCCTGCATCGTATTTAATGCCAGCCGGCAATGCAGCGCCATCAGGCAGGGTAACAACCAGGCGGCTGCCTTTTGGCAATAACAACAGCTTATAGCTACCAGCTTGCTGAGTCGATGGCACATTCTCACCCGATAGATTAATCAAGTCTTGAATAATTTGATCGGGTACCGGGAACTTGAATGCGCCTGATGATGGCACTTCAATGGCTTGCATATATTGCTTCAAGTCATCTTTATCGCGCACGTAGATCAATTCACCCTTCTTGATTCTGTCAGAAGGACGCTCTGGCACAAACTCTTGGGCAACTTGTTGCTGAACAACAGCCATATTGTTGATAGTTTGTGGTGGAGAGGTAATTTCTGCCGTTAATGGGAAGGTCACACCCGCGATGAAGTAATTAGAGTTACCCAATACCAAGCTAGTCAGATTTGCCGTTACGCCAATACCTTTGCCTGGATTAGACGCAGCAAAGACACCAGATAAGACAGTACCTGTGAGCGTGGATGTGTCGGAGCCCAATAAGCCCGCGATCAAAGGCGATCCACTGACCACTGCCTTGGTATTGCCGTCATATTGCTTGTTCGCTGCAAGCAGACCGCTAATAGTTACCGGTGCAGGAGTAATGTTTGCAGAAGCTGTAATAGCACCGCTGCCAACTGCATAATTTGCTGCCGCAGGACCAGACAATGTAACGCCGTTAAATGTCACCGTTTTTGCACTTCCTACATTGGCATTATAAAAAGCGGCGCTGGCATAGCCCACATTCACCACATCACCAGGGAACAAATTAGTCATTGCTAATGCGCCTGACGCAATGGTGGTGGTGTTGTACACCCTGCTATTAGCAGTAGCTGTAATTGCAGGTCCACTTGCTGCACCAAAATTGACAACATATGGAGTAATAGTCAAATTCGCATTGTTCAGCGTAAAGAGGTAATCCTTAGTATCTGCTCCGCTCACAGCCAGGCCTGATCCATAAGTTCCAACATTTTTACCTGAGGCCAGACCATTAATGGCCACAGCATCTCCGGCAATAATGCCTGGAGAGGAAATGCTATCGAGCTGGTTTCTAGTGCTAGCGTTGTACTGATAAGTCGCGGCAATGGCGGAGATAGTTACGGGACGTGGAGTAACCGTTAAATCGCCAGAAACTACCGCACTCAGACTAGTGACATTAGTTCCAGTCTTAGTAAAGTTGGCGGCAGATAGGCCATAAGTCTTGACGCTTAAGTTACCAGAAGCACTATTGACAGGGTTTACTGGGGCAAAGTTAAAGGTAATGACTGTAGGCGTACTTAAGCCATCAGAGTATGTATAGGTAGTTACGCCATTCACGGTAACGCTTGAAACAAAGCTCAATGGATTAATGACTGTGCCGCCCGATGTTGCATAAGCAACTGTCGGATTAGCAAAGCTTGGTGCTGTGCCATATACAGTCGAAGTTCCTGTTGTGGTGATTAGCACCTGCCCTGCTGGAACAATGGTGTAAGTACCAGGCACGTAGGTAATCTGATAGTTGGCCATTGCAGCACCAGTAGCAGCACTAACAGTAATTGGGTATGTATTTGCAGCACTGCTAGAGGTTGCAGTAGTTGCCTGTGTTACGCCACCAATTGCATCGCTACCCAGCAAGCCAACCTGAGAATAAGACAGAGATCCAATGTTTTGCGTCACAAATGATGCCTGATTATTGGCAGTAATCGTCAATGGCGCTTTTGTAATATCCGCTGTTAATGTCTGCGGCCCTACCCCAGCAATGTAATAGTTTCCAGCTGCACTACCAGACAGACTTGCACCGGACATCGTGGTGTAGTTCTGGCCGTTAATCACAGTGGTTGTAGTGGCTGGAGTAACTGTTAAAGATACTCCTACGGTTGTCTGACTAAATGTACCAGTGTATGGGCCACTGGAGTTCACGCTTAAATTGGCTGCATCTGAACCCAACACGCCAGCTAAGGTCTGGGCGCCAGTTACGCCAATAGTGGCGGCGTTAGTGGTGTCATACACCTTACTGTTGGCAGATAAGCCTGAGCTAATAGTTAATGGTGCTGGGGTGATATTGGCGGTCAATGGTGTTGTGACGCCGGTAATGTAGTAATTGCTATTGCTCAGTGTTAAACCAGAAAGATTAGCGGCTACAGCGATGCCATTGGCTACGTTTGGAGAAGCAAATAGGCCATTCACAGTACCTGTTGCGGTTGAGCTGTCATTACCCAATAATCCCGTTACCACCGGCGTACCGGTGACGGTAGCGGCTGTTGTCGAGGTGTAAACCTTGTTTTGCGCAGTCAAACCGTTAATAGTGACTGGTGCTGGTGTAATGCTTGCTGTTGAAGCCAAGGTTGATGTGGCAAACGCATAGTTACCCGCTGCTGCACCAGATAAGGTCAAAGCACTGAAGGTTACTGTTTGAGGGCTAGTCAAAGCATTGACGTTTGCAGTAGCAAATGCTGCACTTCCGTAATTAGCTAAGACTGAATCGCCAGGGAATAAATTGGTCATTGCCAAGGTACCAGTAGCAGCAGTCGTCGTATCGTAGACCTTGTTATTAGCCGTTACAACAACGCTTGGGCCGCTAGCTCCACCAGAACCAATGATGAATGGCGTGATCGTCAAATTCGCATTGACCAATGTAATGCTGTAATTTGTAGAATCCACTCCAGTAACGCTTAAATTAGAGCCATACACACCTACATTTTTACCGGAAGCAGCCCCAGCAATTGTCACCACATCATTAGTCAAAATAGCTGGTGAAGCTGTAGCTACTGGCTGTGTTTGAACTGTACCGTTATAAGCATGTGAGACGGTAGGAGCAGTGATGGTTACCGCTAAAGGTGTTACCACCAAATCTCCAGTTGCCACACCGGTAGTAGAAGTTAAGCCAGCACCAGGAGCAGAAATATTGCTGGCTGCGTAGCCATAAGAACCAACATTAATATTTCCAGATGAGCTGGTAGTCGTCGCAGTTGGGCTCAAGTTAAAGGTAACTGTATGACCAGAACCATCAGAATAGGTATAGGTTACGACGTTACCAACTACAGTCTGACTTTGCCATGTGAAACTGCTATTTGGGATGACAGTACCACTCGTCGTTAAATAAGACAAGGTTGGATGCACAGATGGCGGAACAATATTTCCAGAAACTACAGTGCTACCGTAAACGGTAGTCAAACCAGAAGTCGACACCATGAGCTGACCCGCTGGAACAATAGTGTAAGTGGCTGGTACATAGGTAATTACATAGTTATTGGCACTAAATCCATGTGCACCAACCGCTGCGCTAATAGAAATTGGATATGTACCTGCAGATGAGTTCGGGCCACTAGTTGCCGCTGTAGTGCTTAAGGTTGCGCCGGTAATAGTTTGCCCACCCAGTAGTCCGATAGACGATGCTACCGATAAGCCACCTAATGATTGTGTATATAAGGAAGCCTGGTCATTAGCGGTAACTGTCAAAGGAGCAGGCGTGATATTGGCTGGCGCTGTAGCCGTTGCAGAAACTTGATAATTGCTTGCTGATGGTCCAGACAGAGTAACACCAGCAAAGGTCACGGTAATACCATTGGCGACGTTAGGGCTTGCAAAAGTCGCTCCTGTGTAGCTAATAGCAACAGTATCCGTACCAAACAGGCCAGCCATCGCTAAAGTGCCATTGGCTGTGTTGGTTGATGTGTAAACCTTGTTATCCGCAGTAGCGATCACTCGGGGGCCTGTAGTAGCGCCAGGGGTAATGATGTAAGGGGTAATGTTCGCCGTAATGGGCGCAGAAGTACCAGTTACATAGTAGTTGCCAGCTGCAGCACCTGTTAAGGTCACCCCACTCATAGCGTTATAAGTGCCACCTGCAATCACCGTTGGGGTGGTATTCGCAGTGACAACAATGCCATTAGCCACATTAGGGCTTGCAAAGGTAGCAGCATAAGGGCCTGATGAACTTACAGAAACTGCATCGGTACCCAGAACACCAGCCAGGACCTGGGTAGCAGAACTAATGGTTGCTGCTGTGGTGCTGTCATAAACCTTGTTATTCGCTGTTAAACCAGCTCTAATGGTCAATGGTGCAGGCGTGATGTTGGCAGTTAAAGTCTGTGGCCCTACTCCGACTACATAGTAGTTATTGGCTGCGGCACCTGTTAAGGTCACCCCAGTCATCGTAGTCAAGCCATTGACCACTGAAGTTGCTGGTGTCACTGTTAAGCCAGCGCCCACATTGGACTGGCTAAAGGTCGCACCAGTGTAAGGCCCAGTAGAACTTACAGAGACCACGTCAGTACCCAATACGCCAGCCAAGGTTTGAGTCCCAGTAACAGCAATGGTAGCCGCACTATTGGTGTCGTATACCTTATTGTTTGCAGTCAAACCTGCGCTAATCGTTAATGGTGCAGGTGTGATATTGGCAGTTGCGGTCGGCGTTGTGGCTACAGCATAGTTAGCCGCTGCAGGACCGGATAGCGTTACACCAGCAAAGCTCACTGTCTGACCGTTAGCAACATTTGGGCCTGCAAAAGCAGCGCTGGTATAGCCAACATTGACAATATCGCCAGCAAATAAGTTAGTCATCGCCAATGCACCAGAAGCTACAGTTGTGGCGTCATAGACTTTATTGTTTGCGGTAGCTGCAATACTTGGACCACCACTACCACCTGAGCCAATGACGAATGGCGTAATGGTGAGATTGGCATTGGCATAGGTGAAGCTGTAGTTTGAGGCATCAGCACCCCCTGCAGCCAGGTTAGAGCCATAGATTCCAACATCCTTGCCAGAAGCTGCCCCGCTTACAGTCACAGTATCACCTGTGAGTATCGCTGGTGATGCCGTTGCGGTTGGCTGAGTTTGAGTAGCGCCGTTATAGGCAGTTGTTATCGATGTAGCTGTCAAAGTAACTGCCAATGGCGTTACTGTGAAATTACCAGACGGAATTGCTGAAGTTAATCCAGTAGTGCCTGCCGATAAGTTTGATGTTGCATATGGGTAGCTACCAATATTGATATTGCCAGAACCGCTAGTACTTGTATTAGCTGGTGTTAGGTCAAATGTGACTGTGACGTTAGCCGCATCTTTAAATACATAACTAGTGACATTGCCAGTTGTTGATGAGCTCACATAAGTTAATGTACTGATGCTTGAACCAATTGCAGTTGTATAAGTTGCCGTTGGCAATGCTGGTGCCAGGATGTTCCCAGATGTACCGGTTCCGTATGGAGTTGTTCTACCAGCAGTAGAAATCAACAGTCCACCTGGGCCAATAATCGTATATGTCGCTGGCACATAAGTAATGGAGTAGTTAGATAGACCTGTACCAGTAGCCGCGCTAATAGAAATCGGGTAAGTGTTTACTGCTGAGGTATTGGTTGCAGTTGTTGTGATAGCAGCGCCAGTCACCGTATCGCTACCTAAAAGACCTACTGCTGGAGCAAAGGCGGTCGATAAATCCACGATAGGCTGGGTATAGAACGAAGCTTTATCAATTGCTGTAATCGTCAAAGGAGCAGGCGTGATATTGGCTGGCGCAGTAGCCGTTGCAGAAACTTGATAGTTACTTGCAGAGGCACCAGATAAGGTCACACCAGCAAAGGTCACGGTAATACCATTGGCTACGTTAGGGCTTGCAAAGGTAGCGCCTGTATAACTTACGGATACTGAATCTGTACCAAACAGGCCAGCCATCGCTAAGGTGCCATTGGCTGTATTGGTTGATGTATAGACCTTGTTATCTGCAATAGCAACTAGTCGGGGTCCAGTAGTTGCAAGTGGGTCAATAATGTAAGGGGTAATGTTCGCTGTAATTGGTGTTGTAGTACCAGTTACATAGTAGTTACCAGCTGCACTACCCGTTAATGTCGCACCACTCATAGCGTTATAAGTGCCGCCCGCAATCGTTGTTGCAGTAGTGCTTGGGGTTACTGTCAAATTAGATCCAACATTAGACTGACTAAAGACGCCTGTATAAGGACCGCTTGAACTCACAGAAACATTAGCAGCATCAGCTGGCAAGACGCCAGATAATGTCTGTGTAGCAGAAGTAATCGTTGCTGCAGTAGTGCCGTCGTACACCTTGTCGCTAGCAGTTAAACCAGTAGTAATCGTGATTGGCTTAGGCGTGATGTTGGCAGTTAAAGTCTGTGGCCCTACTCCGACTACATAGTAGTTATTAGCTGCAGCCCCAGTTAAAGTCACGCCAGCCATGGTGGTGTATGAAACACCATTGATAACTGTAGATGTAGTAGCAGGCGTTACTGTTAAGCCAGATCCAACGTTAGATTGGCTAAATGTTGCTCCAGTGTATGGCCCAGTAGAGCTTACGCTGATGGCGTCTGTACCCAAAATACCTGCCAGGGTCTGATTACCGGTGACCGCAATAGTTGCTGCGGTAGTGGCATCGTATACCTTGTTGTTTGCAGTCAGACCAGCGCTAATGGTCAATGGTGCTGGAGTAATTGTTAATGTACCGTTGGTAATAGCGCCAATAGTGTAGTCACTAGAGGCGGTTAAGACTAAGTTACTGGTGTAGGTGCCAACGTTTGTGCCGGTTGCAGTACCAGAGGCCGCTGTTGCAGTGTCAGTACCCTTTAGTCCGGTTACAACAAATCCAGATGTTTGTGATGCCGCGTTATACATCACTGTGGCAGTGTTTACTGCAGCCGTAATAACGATAGGCGTAATTTGTAAACTACCTTGAACATAGGTTACGGCGTAGTCGGCTGGATTAGACAATGTTGCTACCAATGCATCAGGGACAATTCCTTGGCTTACGTGGGTTGCTGTTGCATAACCAGAAACAGCCGCTGTATCAGATCCCTTCAGGCCGCTAACTGAAGCGCCTGTATTGGTTTGCAATGCGCCGTTATAGGCATATTGATTAACTGCACCAGTGACCAATAGTGAAGCCGGGGTAATGGTCATTGAACCATTGTTATAAGTAATGCTGTAGTTGCTTGCAGAAGCCCCGCTAGCAACTAAAGTGTCTGCGTAGGAATTAGCATGAGTACCTGTTGCATAACCAGTCACAACAACACTGTCACTTCCCTGCAAGCCAGAAACTGTAGCCGGTGCATTAGTCTGACTAGCGCCGTTATAAGGAGTAGTAGTTACCGCTCCATTGACAACTAACGGAGCTTGATTAACTGTTAGAGCACCGTTAACAATCGTTACGTTGTAGTTTGAGAATCCAGAACCTACAGAGCCAATAATTGGGTAGGTTGTACCGCTGGCATTAATAGCCCCAATAGCTGAACCACTATAAGTCAGGCCACCCAAACCGGCAATGGTTTGACTATTCTTGAGAGCACCGCCAGTAACAGTTACTCCGGTTGCCACCCCACCAGTAAGGCTGCCAGCAATAATCTGGGCTGAAGTAACTGCATTGGCATCATATGTTTTCGACACACTTGCTACCGTCAACGTCAATGGCGCTGGTGTGATGGTTAAGGTATTGGCAATTGTAGAAACACCAGTAAATGGGCTGCCAGATTGAGTGTAGCTATTGGTATTACTTACTGCATTGGTGTATCCGCCAACATTCCAGGTAGTGCTAGCACCGGTAACAGCTGGGGTTACCCCGGTCGATGTAATGCTTGGATTGATGGTGATGGAATAACCATTTGTATCGGAATAAGTAGTGCCGTTAGTGGTTGTAAGTGTTGTAACTGTTGTATTAGTGCCGGTACCACTTGCATACTGAACAGATGCAATTGTTGGGCTAGCCAAAGTACCGTATGTTGTTGTAGCGGAATTCATAGTAATTACGAGCACACCTGCTGGTGAAATCGTAAATACGCCTGGCGCATAGGTAATATTGTAGTTTGCGCTACTGCTAGGACCAGCTGCAGTAATTGCATAAGTATTTACAGCTGTGCCTGCGGCGCGTGTCACGGTATAAGCTGGGCTAATAACTGCAGAAGTATCGCTACCCTGCAAACCAGAAACAGTAGCTGTAAGTGTTGGATCGGTCTGGCCGTAGAAAGTTCCAGCATTATTGGCTGTTACCACTAAGCTTGCTTTATTAATAGTCAACACTGGTGCATTAGCTGTAACTGTGTAGTTACCTGCATCTACACCTGTTGCTGTATAGGCTGCTGTGTAAGTTCCGGCATTGGTTCCAGCGGCTCCGCCAGCAACCACCACATTATCGCCAGCAATTAAACCGCTGACGGTAGGCGCTGCCAATGCTTGAGCACTAGCGTTATAAGTAGTTGTTAGGTTAGCGCCAGTAATAGTCAAGGGTGCTGGAGTGATATTCGCTGTTGTAGTGGTATTCGCACCACCAGACAATTGATAGTCAGCCGAAGATGTTCCGGTTAGAACAATACCGCTAATAGTTACTGTTTTGGCAGTACCAACGTTCTTATCAGCAAAAGTACCCGTTAAGTTGGACGCATTCACTGTGACGCTATCACCTGGATACACACCAGCATACGTAATTGTGCCGATATTTAAAGTAGCTGCAGTGGTAGCGTTGTACACCTTATTGTTCGCAGTAACACCGCCAATAGTGATGGTTGCTGGAGTAATGGTGATAGAACCATTCGTGACATTTACGGTGTAATCACTTGGATTGCTCAAGCCTACAGTTAAATGATCAGAGTAAGTGCCTACGTGGGTGCCTACTCCATAAGCGCCACCAATAGTTGCAGTGTCGCTACCCTTCAATCCAGCCACCGTTGCAGCAGTATTGGTTTGAGCAGTTGCGTTATAGACCTGCGTTGTATTTGCGCCTGTAACGGTTAAGGTTACTGGAGTTATGGTGATAGAGCCAGGTAGATAAGTAAAGGCATAGTTGCCTGACGCAGTACCGCTTACAGCAAACGCATCAGGAACTGTTCCTTGGGATACGTGAGTAGCTGTTGCTACACCACCAATCGTAATGGCCGCTGCTGATGCCAAGTCAGCTGGCAAAATTCCACTAGTCGTATAGGTATTGGTTTGTAATGCGCCGGTATAGGCATGAACTGTGGTTGCTCCGGTAATAGTTGCAGCCAACTGAGTAATCGTTAATGCGCCATTAGTCTTAGTTACCGTGTAATTACTTAATAAAGTAGCGCCATTAGCCGCCACACTTAAGGTATCTGCATAAGTTCCAGCATTGGTACCAGATGATTTGCCAGTAACGGTTACGCCGTTTCCAGAAGCTAAGTCCACACCCACTAGACCAACTACGCTTGGAGCGGCATTATTTTGCAATCCACCGTTATAGGCAACTGATGTTGTTGCGCCCGTAATAGTCAGCGGCGCTGGAATAATCGTGAGAGAACCTTGAGATGCTACGGTGATGCTGTAGTTTCCAAGTGAGCCGCCATTAGTTACGCCAGTAACCGTTGGATTAGAACCGGAAGTAGTAATGGTATTTACATAGGTGCCAATATTCAATCCTGAAGCTAGGCCGCTAGTACCAAACACCAGCGCTTGGCTATTTTGCATGCCGGTAACCGTAAAACCAGTGGCTGGATTAAAAGCTTGGGTGGCGCCGTTATAGACAACAGTCTGCCCTGAGGCTGAAACATTTACTGGCGTAATAACAACGTTAGCAGGCGTAACGGTGAGATTTCCAGGTGCATAAGTAATGGCATAGTTGGTGGTATTAAAGCCGCCAGTTCCACTTGCACCACTGGCAATGATGCCGCCTGAATAAGTAGCGGCGTTGGTTGTTACCGGTACAGTACTTGCAGCGTTGTAATTAAGACTTACGCTTGAAATCGTATCGCCATTAGGCAAACTAGAAAGACTGGTGGTGTATGCCGTGGTTCCTAATGCCAATGCAGTGCCATAAGTAGTGCTTTGTGCATTCGCTGTAATAGTGACCGCTAATGGATTGACCACTAAGTTAGCAGGCGTATATGTAATGGTGTAGTTGGACGCATTAAATCCACCAGTACCTGTAGCAGCACTAGGAACAATTGCCCCAGCATAAGTAGCAGCGCCAGTATTTCCGGGCACTGTTGTCGAACTATTGCCACCACTAACGTAATTGACTGCAACGCTAGAAATTGCATCGCCAGAAGCGACTGTGCCGCTAGTAACCGTGTAACCAGTTGTAATGGCTTGTGAAACAGCAGTTGGTGTGCCATAGGTTGTTGTAACTGGTGTAGCAGTAATGGTAATCGGACGTGGTGTTACCGTCATTAAGGCTGGAACATAGTTCAGGGTATATGGCACTGAACCAGTAATAGTCGCTCCAGATGGAATAATTTGATAATTGCTACCTACAGATGCAGTTGAGATTCCACCTAAGCTTGTGAAGGTCAGTCCAGTTAATGTGTCCCCCACAGGCAGGCCAGAGATTGTGTAAATCGAAGTACCACCAATTGTTACTGTGGCCACACCACTAGCGTTATACGTCACTCCATTAGTGGTAACACTATTTCCATACACCTTAGATTCAGCAATCGCTGTAATCGTCACAATTGCATTTGATGAGGCGGTTAATGTGCCGTTTGTGTAAGTAATAGCATAGTTAGAGGCGCCATTTGAACCGGTTACTGGAACAAAGACTGGAGAGCTTGGAACAATAGGATATGTACCAGCTGCATAAGTTGGTGATGCATATGTTGAGGCTGTTAATGTTGCCGCACTGATAGCGTCCGTCAGGGTCACGCCATCAACTACAACACTTGCCAACCCAGTAGTCGTAAATGCAGTAGTACCCAATGAAGCAGCTGAACCCGCTTGGGTAGATTGGTTGCTTGCAGTAATCGTTAAGGGGGCTGGAGTAATAATCAAACCAGTTGGAGTATTAGCCACCCCACCAATGTTCACTGTTACACCAGATGAAACTAATACGCCATGCTGGCTGCTTAGATTGTACGTATATACCGAAGCACCTGAATTTAAGGTAGTTGGGCCAGAACCATTAACTTGCTCACCGGCTAATGTGCCATAACCGATTCTTGGTGCAGAAGGCGTTGCATAGATTGAGTTGATGAAATCCGTTAGAGGCAATACAAATGAGAGTGAGTTAACGGTAATACCCATACAACCAGTGCTGCTTGTGCAACCACTAACTCCATTATTGATATAGCCTGGGTTTGCAGAAGTCTTTACGAAATTCGCGCTGAGCTGATAATCCAATGAGCCAACAGAATTGATATTTCCTGCAGTAAAGAGTGGATCCGTCGTTCCATAGACTTTAGTAGTCTCTGCGCTAACGTTTGCAGTGACTGATGGCTGAATGCGGAACTGAATGACTGGACCCGTATTAGCGCCAGCTACGATAGAGCCTGTATTCCAACTTGTACCCCCAGTTCCAGCTGCGACATTTGCAGTATTAATTGCTGAAAATGTATTCAGGGGAATTAGTGTCGCAGGAATATTGCCAGCGGCATAAGCCTGTCCAAACAAGGTATTGCTGAAGCTCAGTGTCCCCAAACTAGGGTTTAAGAAAGTCAATGTTGCTGGAGTAGTAGTTGATACCGCAGTGGTCCCAGGGGAACCTGCATAAAGATATACATTTCCGGAGGCAGAGGTAATACTGTTGCCGTTGATGGCAGTGATTTGTCCACAATCAGTTGCAGAGCAAGCGGTATTCACCGTACCAATAGCTAGATATGCACCCGCTTCAATTACTACGGGACCAGTACCGTTATTGACAATCTTTGGCGGTGTCACGTTACCGTTATTTGATGATGCAATGAATACACCAGCATTTGAGTTTTGGGTAAACAATGTACCAGCAACTGTAATGATATTTGCCGTTGTTCCAATAGCGCTCACTTCAATTGCGCCAGCTGTTGAGGCGTTAGTAATAGTCACTACATCGTTGTAATGGCCTGTGTAGGCTATAAGATTCGTATTGCCAAGAGTAGAATTATTGATAATTGAGGTAACGCCAGTAATCTTTATGGCGTTAGAACCAGCTGTAGTAGCCGCCACAAACACAGGAATAATACCTACAATATTAATTGCATCCGTACCCGCAGAGAAAGTTCCAGTTGTTGTAAGCGTTGCCCCAGAAATAGTCACCGCATCAACCGTAGCAGCGGTTGAAATTCCAGCAGAACCAACAACACCGCGTATGTAGATGCCATAGTTTGCAGTTAGAGAAGCAGTCACCGGAATGGCACCACCAGCCGCAGTAGTTCCATATTGGTAAGCATTAGTCGCATTGATGCCACCTTGCACACCAGCAAGATAGGTATTGTCAAACGTAATGGACCCTGGAACCACTAGGGCACTATTTACAACTAATGGTGCCCCACTACTGATGTTGTTGTAATTAATATGCTTTGTTGATGTGCCATTAAAAATCACCGCCCCTGCATTGATGGTCGAAAGCTTATTACCCAAAGTAGTGTCATAGCTAATAAGAGAATCAGCACTGCTTGTATTTTGAGCTACTGAAACAGTGCCGCCTTGTGTAATGGCATTGTTTGACTTGAATAAGATGTTCCCGCCATTAGCGTTTTGAACGATTGAATTAGATGCAACCAACATTGTTGCGGCATCAGTAATTCCTACGCCCCCACCGGCTGCCGATAAAAAACCACTAACAACAATATCGCCCTTAGCGTTTGTTAGAGAAAAATTACCAATACTTACAGCTGTACCAGTGGTTGATAAGCCATAAATAGCAATGCCATTGGTCGAACCGGCTAAATTTCCAGCATTTAAATTTCCACTAACAGTTACTCCTGTAGCAGTCGTAGAGGCACTCGCCGCAACTGTCCCACCATTTGTCATATCCAGCAATATAAAACCGGGGAGATTTAGCGCCGCTGCTGAAATTGTCGCACCAGAGGTAACTTCAGTGTAATTAATAGCTGCAGTTGATGTACCAGTTAGAGTTAATGCACCGGCAATAATAGAAGAGGCATTGCTACCAGCTGTTGTATCGTATTTAATATTAGAGGCTACGGAACTTGTATTTGCAATAACCCCAACTGCACCAGTTTGACTAATATCCCCGTTAGACTTGAAAAGTATTCCGCCACCATTCGCATTATCAGTAATTGCGCCAGTAGAGGTTATGCCAGTGTTGCCTTTATGAGCACTATCGTGCATACCTATAACTGAGATGGCAGTAGCTGCAGCAGAAGCATTTGTCACGGTTAGGGTGTTCGCCCCCAAGGCAACAGCAGCAACAGTAGCGCTATTATTTAGAGCATTAAGATAAATATAGTCACCGGAATTTAGCGCTCCATTTACGGTAATGCCCGAAGCAGTCGTAATGTTTGTTGCGGTTGATGCAGGGGTAAGAGGTGTTGTGCAAGATGGGCAAGTATTGTCAACGGTAATGTATCCAGAAATCGTTGTCGCACCAACTGTCAGAGGCGAACCATTTGATTCGTCAACATAATTAACTTTTTGAGAAGCACCGGTTGCGTTATAGGTAAAGGCACCTGTTGTAATTTGACTGTTCTGATTACCAGTTCTTGTATCGTAGGTAATTGTTTGCGAATGATTAGTAGTATTGGCAGTTGCAAAATTTACAGCAGCTGTTGCAGTGATATCGCCATTAGAAATAAAACTGACATTACCACCATTAGAGTTATTGGTGATTGCAGTGGTTATTACATTAATACCACCAGTAATGCCAGCAGTACCAACAGTTGACTGTATCGTCAGGGCATCACCAGCAGTTGCATAGGTGTTGGTTATGCCGCCCTTCAAAGCGCTGATAGTAATTCCGCCGGTATCAGTAACTCCCTTTCCGGCAGCATTTGAATTATTTGCTGTAATAACTACTTTAGGTGCAGTGATCGATCCAGCCAGCGAAACGCCATAGACGGCGGCTGAATTATTCGAGGTGATATTCACTGTCCCCGCAGTAGAAGTAATGTCTCCATTGGCGGTTGTTGAGATGCCAATATTCGCTCCACCACTTGCGGTTAGATTAACGCCTGCAACGCCGGATACCGCACCATTCAAAAGAATGCTCTGAGTTCCTGTAACGGTTGTGGCAGTTAAATTAACACTTCCTGAATAGCTTGTAAAAGGTGAATCCACACGAATAGCGGGCCCCCCTGCTGCAGACTGGTTACCACTAGCATTCATTTCAACGTTACCTAAGGCACTGATATAGGAGCTAGTTGCAAAACCACCGACTGTATAACTTAAACCTGTATTACCCAATGCTCTTACGTTGGCTAAAAATGATCCGCCCGCGTCGATCGTTTGATTCCCACCCGGTTCCCATGCGCCATAGCCATTAGTGCCATCATTTGAATTTCGGCTTGTGTTAATAATGACATTGCCGCCGCCGGAAGAAGAAGCGCTTACCGCCAGACCATCATTGGTAGTAATGATCTTCAGTCCGGTATTGGTCCACACAACTCCATTCTGAATAGAGCCCATTGAAACAGCAACACCGCTGGTTCCAAGTCCAGTAACGGTTCCACCGGTTCCATCTAGCACAACATATCCTCCGCGCGTAGAGAAGGTGATAGCGGGAGCATTAACGCCTGCCCATATATTGCTTCCATTACCTTGACCAGCAAATGTATTGTTAGCATAAAAGGACTGGCCCAAAATATTGAGCTTGCCACTTGTAGAGGTAATATTTGAGCTTAAATTGAGGTTACCGCTAGCGTAGTAATTTAGATTGATCGTTCCAGAACCAGCCTGTGTAGTCGCGGCTGAAACCGTAATATCTTGCGCCGTACCCGATTTGGTATCCAGGGTGAATGAGACTGCATTCGTTCCGTTATAGGCAAACGCAAGTGCGCCGGACTGGGTAATAGTTCCGGTTGCTACAACGTTAACGGGGGTACCAGCATTAATAGCATTCTGAATATCGGCAGTATTTAATGTTGCAACACCTGTTTGAGCTGCAAAGGCTGCAATATTGCTTGCATAGTTAGGGGGGGTAGTAGTAGCGGCTACTCCACCAGTGGTAGTAGCTGCTGCAATTGTTACGTTGGTTGGATCAAGCAGCCACTCGGCTGCTAATACAGAAATATTCTGAGTTCCTAGTAAATCAGCTGATGTCTCTACTTTATTGGCAGTCAAAGTGGTGTTGCTAATTGCCGTAATGTGGGACAAACCGCCCTGACTGTAGCCCTCGCGTCCAATAGCAATAGTGCCATTAGCTGCTGCAATACTGGAGTTGTTAATTTGAATTTGGTCACCGAATACGACGATGTTGCCGTTTGGTGCATTGATGCCGGTTTGGCTATCAAGATTGATGTTGCTGCTGCTGGTGATACTGTTATTTGAATCTACTGCTGCTGCGACTGCTGAATTTACAAAATTGCTAAGTGCTGGGGGTGCAGTTGCAGGCGGTGCGAGGATGGTGCCATTACCCAAGTTATTCACTTGACCTAAATTAATCACGCCACCTTGGCTTAATCCTTCAGAACTAATCATGGCTGCAATGATATCGGTTTGGGTTTTACCAACAATCGCAATATTGCCGCCACTACCTACGCTATTTAATCCCTTACCAATGGAATCAACGATACCGTTAATCGTTGTTTTGCCGGCTGTGGAAACAATATTGATTGTTCCACCATTGATACCGTTTGCTGAAATATAACTAGTCGCATTTAAACTGCTACCAACAGTAATATCACCAGTTGCCAGGATATTAATTAATCCACCATTACTTATATAAGTATTTTGGTCTGCATTTAAACCATTTTGACCATTGCGGCGATTATTTGCAGTAGTAGTATTTACAGAATTCAAATTGCTTGAATTGGTGTTATTTGAATTGCCGTTATTACTGCCGCCGTTCGAATTAATATTACCGAGAATATTAATAATCGCACCAGCTAAATAAATATTGGAATTTGATCCACCATTGGTATTGATAGAACCATTCACATTGATAGCTTGTGCAACTGCATAGACCTGCCCTGCTGTTACGTTCGCATTGATATCAATCCGTCCACCCGTTGCAATGAGGTTCAATGCGGTGTTTGTATTGCCAGAATAGATATCAGCCAAGATCTGAATCAATGGCGCTTGGCTTTGTGTACAAGCACCCAATGCGCAACTATTGCCTGTGGCATCTAGAGTAACGCTGGTGGTATTTAGAGCATTGCTAATAACGGATGCAGATGTGCTATCCACAATGAGGGCTACAGGATCAATAGTCCATGTGCCCGTCTTGCCTTTTGGTGCACTCGTATCAACCTGGGTTGTGGCAGCAAGAACAACGCTGCCTTTGGAACTAGTTTCGATGAAGCCGCCATCACCGCCTTGCACCCCACCCTTTGCAAACAAGCTGCCAGCTACGAAGGTCTTGATTTGTGACCAAATGCTGATGTTTCCGCCGTTACCATTTTGGGTTGCAGAAGCATCGACAATCGCGTTTGCTTGGATTGAAACAGTGCTTGCCAATTGATTATTTTGTACTGCAGCTTGAATATTTGAGGCCGCATTTTGAACGTTTACACCAACGGTAATATTGCCCCCGCCAGTTGCGCCTGTTGCAGTTGTCTTAGAACCGCTTGCTAAATTAATATTATTAGCTGCAAGGTTAACTTGACCACCATTTGCATTAACAGAATTGGCTTCTACTGTAGCAGATTGCTCAATATTATCTGCAGTTAATGAAATTTTTCCGCCAGAAGTATTAATTCCGTTAGCAGATACTGTTCCAGTATTTTTAATGAGTGAACCCATTAAATTTTGAGCAGCATTTGCACCGATAATCACTTGGCCATTACCTGCATTAATCAATAATTTATTTGAAATTAATGCATTTACTATTGAAGCATCTACTGAAACACTTACAAATTGACTATCTGAGAATTTCAAAGTTACTTTTTGGCCAGCAACTAAGGCAATCGCATTATTGCCACTCATTGTTGCAGTAATCACTCCTGTATTAACCACTTGAGGAGCCATTAATGCGATGTAGCTATTAATATTATTTCCGGTGATATTGCCTTTGTTAATTACTTTACCGGTAGTGCCGCCTTCGTATGTCTGGATGGCTTTGCCATCCATAAATTCTTGGGCTGAGGTATTCATGGTGGTGGCAACCATGCCACCGACGTTCACTTCTGCACCCTTACCAAAGACTACGCCGTTATTGTTCACAAAAATTACCTGACCATTGGCATTGACTGCACCATTGATCATAGATTTAGATGCGCTATTAACGTAATTGAGGGTTGCAGCTTGAGCATTGGGTTGATTAAAGTTCACTGTTGCCTGCGAACCCACATCAAAACTATTCCAATTAATCACAGCCCTTTGACTAGACTGATTAATGTTCATCGTATTACCTGCCTGCGTAATGGCCGCTGAACCAGCAACTACCTTACCACCTGTGGGCAACGCATTCGGTGCAGGTGCGGCTGCAAAGGCTTGCTGAGCAAGACCAGCAACGGCTAAAGCCGCTAATAACTTAGCGGCTTTTAACTGCGGAGAAGGCGTAATGTGTCTTATCAAAATTGGTATTTCATTGAAGTATTAGAGAATTTAATGAAATTTCTCAAGCAAACATATCCCTCGATCGTGAGAGTTTGTAAATATTTTTTCAATTTTTTAAACATCATTAAAAATAAATCGTCCCCTTGATCCATCCTTGCACAGTACGGTACATGTTGTCAGTGTTTAACTGTTGGCCACTCTGTGTATAAAGCGGGTTATTACCCACACGCCATGCTAATGATCCAGAAAGCTGAATTTTTTCAAACTGATATCTCGCTGACAAGCCAGTGGCATACAAAGCATAGGTATTGTTTGCATTGGTTTGGCCTTGCCAGTTGTTATAAGTAGTTACGTACTGCTGCACCACGCCGGCATCAAAGAATGCGCCTACTTGCAAATCCTGAATTAAGGTGTGATTGATTTCAACAGAGGCAATGGCGCCTTGTGAGCCACCACCCTGCGCTACTGGATATGCGCGAACACCGTAAGGGCCACCCATGTAAATCTGCTCTGCACTATTGAGGTTCTTATTAGCTAATTGACCATAGATTGATGCCACTAAATTGGTTTTATCAATCGGCAATGGCTGAGTAATTGAGCCATTAAACCCGAGCTTTGCAAATGAGCCGGAAGTAGCCGCACCTTGAGCGTCGTTATTGGCTTGATTAGTGTTATTAATCGACAAAGAGCCTAATGTTGCTGTTGCACCCCAGCTTACATAAGCTAAATCGAGGTAATTGGTACCATTGATGCCAGCAGTCAGGTTATTAATTTGATAATTACTGCTCTCAATACCGTTTGTTTGGTTGTTGTAGTTTTTGTTTTCAAAATTGATGGTGATATTTTTATTTGATCTGGCAGTTCGCTCTAAAGCGTAGCTGGAATAAATGCCGTAGGTTTGAGCAGTACCTTGAGAAATTGTCGTCGAATAGCTGCTTAGGCTTTTGTAATCCAAAACGCTGGCACCTGCAGACACCCTCCAACCATCGTAGCCAACGGGCAAGCCGTATTTAAACTGCCCATATACAGAGCCCTGAGAACCAATCACATCTAATGTTGCCTGGTCACCATTACCACTGGGGTTATTCAAACTTAAGCTAGCAACTGCTTGTGCAGGACCGGTATTAGCAGCACCATAGTTTGATAGATCTACTCTGCCAGCAAATAGGCCAGTATCTTTAGCATTAACTAATATATTGGTAGTTTCTTCCTTATCACCTTGCGCGAGCTCACCATTGACTTCGTTGCCTGGTGTTTCATTTAGGATTGCTAAGCTACGCTCCAAACCTTTGAGGTCAATAAAATCGCCTGGCACATTGCTATTAGTAATGAACTTTTGAATGACCTCAGACTTAAGGCGACTTGGCGCTTCTTTATTGAGTTCAATAATGACGTTGCCAACCTTGCCCTCAATGATTTTGATGGTGATCACACCACCGACTACATCTTGCGGAGGAATAACCGCCTGCGCCATTCTTCCCATCTGACTATATATATTAGTAATGGCTTCGCCAGCTTCTTTGATTTGATCTAAAGTAAGCTGGCGATTAGTAAAGGGCTTGAGCACTTCTTGAGCTTGCTCTTGCGTAATCAAAGTGATGCCTGTAACCTTGAAGCCAGTCACTTCAATGGTTTTATCGCCGGATTTTGGGCGGCTTGGCTTAACTGGCTTTTTAATAAGTGATTCTGGTGGTGGCGCGACCCGGTTTTGATCAGCCTCACGTTGTAGCTGTTGTTGTAAAGCACCTGCCTCAGGACCTGCTTGAGCAAATGCTATTGAGCCATGCCCATAGGTAAAAAAAATTGCAAGTATCGCAAAGCTTGTATGCCCACAGTTGGGGGCTTTATCAATTTTAGAACTGTGATTTTTAACCTGCTCAGTTTGAATTGCTTTTGCGCACATCTTATCTTCCCAACTAGTTGAGAAAGTATTTAAATGCAAAATCTATCAAATAGAAATCCCACGATCGTGGGATCAAATTCGGACTAATTCAATAAGCTCTTATGATTTGGCGTTACCTAGTTTTAGCGCAATGAGCTGCGATAGTGAGCGCAACCCTAATTTTCGCATTACCTCAGACTTATATTGCTTTGTGGTGTCCAGTGAAATACCCATCTTTGCCATAATTTCTGCATTATTAAACCCTAGGCTAAGCAAGTCAAAAACCTGGCGCTCTCGCGGGGCAAGACCTTTAAGCAACTCCTCTATAGCCAACTGCTCAAGATGTGATTGCATTTCCTTAGCATCTCGATTTAAGCCTCTAATCACAGCCTCCATGAGCTGTTCTCGTTCAAAGGGCTTAGTCAGAAACTCTATAGCGCCCTGCTTCATTGCAGAAATGGTTTGTGGCACTGTGCTCTCGCCACTAATAAAAATAATGGGTACTTGCCTGCCACGCTTTAATAGTTCTGCCTGCAGCTCGACGCCATTCATTTCTGGCATCCGCATATCTGTAATGACAACTGCTGGAGCCACCTGAATACTGATCTTTAAGAACTCTAAAGGGCTTGAAAAGAGATGTACTTGGTAGCCCAAAAAATTCAATACCCCGTGTAAGGTCTCGCGCATAGACTCATCATCTTCAATCACAAAGACATGTTGGCTCTGAGTAGGAATGTTTGCGATGGATGACATAAATACTATTACTAAGAAAGCCCCTAATTTATCTAGGCATTATGTCAAATCTACTGGTACAAAATATCCCACGAACGTGGGATAACTAATTTATGCCGGAGTCAGAATCGCCGGGGGGGGTAATTGGCAAGGTCAAGATAAATTTAGCACCTCCCGTGAGAACATCCTCGTATTGGATCTTACCGTGAAAATTACTCATGATTTGTGAGCATAGCCATAAACCCAATCCCATGCCTTTTGACTTGTCAGTATTGAGTAGCTCAAACAATTTCTTTTGTTTCTCTTTAGGGACTCCAGGCCCGTTATCGATAATCTCAATAATACAATTTTCATCCTGCTGTAGGCAATTGATATGAATATTCTTATTTGGGATATCAGTTTGAGAGAGTGCCTGGATAGTGTTGTTCAGTAGATTAATCAAGACCTGAAGCATTTGACCCTTGTTAGCGGTAACGCAAATATCTTCATCTACTCTGCTACTTACCTTAATACGTTTGCTAATGAGGTCTGATTTATAAATATCGAGAGCCGATGACACTACTTCATTTACCCTAATGACTTCATATTCAATAGTATTTTTTACAAATATAGACTGTAAAGAGCGAATGATGCTTCCAGATCGTTTTGCATCCCCTTCTAACTGATTAAGCAATTTATTTGTAAGCTCTGGCGTCAGATTACCTGATTCATGGAGCATTTTTAGGAATTGAATATTGAGTAATGATGCGCCTAATGGCTGATTTAGCTCATGTGCAATTGAGGCTGATAAGGCGCCTGTGGCAGCAGACTTATTGGTTTTCATGAGACTTTCAATTAGCGCATCACGCTCGACCAATAGGTTGGTTACACGAACAGTATTCTCAAGATTTTCCTCGTTAGAGCGAGTCAATCTATCAGCCAGAAATCCATTGATAGAAATATAAGATAGGACAGTAAAAGAAAGAGCAAACCATCTGATCAAGGTGGTGGCGAAAGGTTCTGTATAAATAGTTGACGCAGAAATTGAAGTATCTACTAGCAATATCCAAACACGAATTACCCCAAGCACTATTTCCGCAATACAGGTGAATATGAGAAAGTCAATTTGAATATAGCGCTCTCGTTTACGAAATTGAAAGAGCTCAATTAACATTCCGATGAGACAAAAAATCAAAAAAGAAATAACCAATAAAACTCTGTTCTGAAAGTTGCCAAATTCGCGTAAATATTCAAAAACAAACCCAAAAGTTAAAAATAGTAATGGTGAGAAAGTAACTAATTTAGCAACAGGCTGATTATTCAGTTCGCGACAAAAGATAAACAGAAAGAAGTAGCTGGCAAAGAAGCAGGTATTAGCAAATGTCAGCAGAATAGGGCTTACAGTAGAAACCGAGGCAAACAATAAAAATGTGCCAATTTCTATCCCTAAAGCAAGCAGCCAATAGTAATTAGTCTTGCCTGATGTTCGCCCTCTGAAAAATGGCAAAGATGAAATAAAAAGACCGCTCATCACTAGTGCGAAAACCAAAAAGAAGGCTTCATTTGCATATTTCATGACTGCAATCCTACTACTTTTGTACTGTGTATCAGAAAAATACCTTTAAAAACCCCCCTAAGGCAAAGCAATCTACAATTCCTCTAAACACAAATCTTATCCCAGAATTAATGAAGCAATCTTTAAAGAGACTCTCCAGTTGCGCCCTACTCTTCTACCCATTATTGGGCTGGGGTATTGACCTGCAGCCAAATGATATCGTCGCGCCATTACCCGATAAACGTTATGCACAGATTACGTACTACAACACTGAAAATACAACTTTCTATAAAAATGGTTCTGTAGTTTCTGCCGGCCAATTTGCTAGTCCTGTAGTTGACGCCCAAAGCGTTATTCCAAAATTTATCGGCACTTACACGATAGCTAACCTTCCAGGCGCTTCCTATGTTCAATTACCTTACGGCACAGTTAGACCTGCTGGCTCACTCTCAGGAACCCCTTCAGATACTGGCATTGGAGATATCGCTTTAGCCACCGCTATTTGGCCCTATTCCAATAGAGAGACTCGTACGTACTTGGGATTGGCTGCATACCTCACAATCCCGACAGGTGGCTACTCTAGCATGCAACCTTTTAATATGGGTGGCAACCGTTACACCACTGATATTCAAGTAGGCTACCAGCAACCCATCATCGGCAATCTTGATGGCATGTTTGCAATCGACACGATGTTTTATGGTGGCAATAGCCAGTGCTCTGTAGCATGCTTGTCTTCTACCAATGTTCCGCTTAACCAAAAACCAGTAACTACAACCCAAGCAGGTCCAATCTATAAGATCAATGAAATATTTACAGTGTCTGCCCAGTACTACTACGTAGCAGGTGGCGCCACCTCTATTAACAATGTCTATCAAAATAATGTCATGAATACCCAGCGCTTTATGCTCAGCAGCCTAATGCATACAGATATTGGAAGATTCTCCCTGCAGTATGGGCGAGATATGGGTGTGCAGAATGGACTCTTGCAAACTCGAGTTTTTACTCTGAGGTTTTTGAAAGAGTTTTAGCGCCCTACCCTGCAGCTTTTTTTGATTACTATAGCCTCTAAATACTTGAGATTTTTCTTGATCTAATCAAGTCATTTATTAATGTGAATTTTCGTGTTAAATTGTGTCTGTCGGCGTTAAAACAGCTCTTTTAATCCGTTGGTCGCGAGTTCGAATCTCGCCCGACCCACCAGTAGTGCAAAAGCCTCCCCGGGGCGGAATTAACCAAGATTGAGGATGGCCGACTTATTTTTATCGCAGCGCCTCTAAGACTGCTTTTGCCATTGAGGCAGTATTTCCTTTGCCGTTGATATCCCCAGTCCGTGCGTTCGGGTTTGCTAGGGCCATCGTGGTTGCCTCTGACATCGATCTGGCCATCGCCACAGCCTCCGGGATATTTCTACTATGCCCAAGCCAATCGAACATCATGCGGGTTGATTCAATCATAGAGTATGGGTTGGCAATGCCTTTGCCGGCGATATCTGGAGCTGATCCATGGGTAGCTTGCGCCATTACTACATCACCATCGCCAATACATAGTCCAGGAGCCATTCCTAGACCTCCAACAAGTCCAGCAGCCTCATCTGACAAGATATCGCCAAACATATTCGTAGTAACAATCACGTCAAAATTTTGCGGGTCACGCACTAAGCGCATTGCCATCGTATCTACAATCACATCGTCAACAAGTACATCCGGATATTCGGGAGCTAATTTTTTACATTCCTCAACAAACATCCCACAGCCCAACTTAAAGACTGTATCTTTATGGACATAAGTTAAATGCTTCTTTCGTTGTCGCGCCAGTTCATATGCAGCCTGGGCCACACGTCGGCTGCCAGTTCTAGTGATTACACGCATAGAGAGTGTCATCTCATCGCTTGGACGAAACTCTGCATTTCCAACCAACATATTTCGGTCCGGCTGAAAGCCCTCGTTGTTTTCACGAACAATAATCAAATCAATATCATCACGAAGACAACCGATGTCTGGATAAGAGCGTGTTGGCCTTACGTTTGCAAATAAATTAAATTGTTTACGCAATATCGGGTGGGGATTAATTGCATTCGCTTGCTTTGGGTACGCCCGATGTCCAATGGGCCCCAGGATCCAGCCATCTAAAGTATGGAGTGTTTCTAAAGTATCTGGCGGCAGAGTGTGGCCATGGGTATCAAGTGCACGGCGCCCGATTGGTAATGGCACCCATTCAATATCGACTTGATGAATCTTGGCTGCGGCTTTAGCAACCTCTACTGCAACCGGCACAATTTCATGGCCAATGTCATCACCCTCTAAGATTCCAACTCGTAATTTATTTGCCATTTACTATATCTTTATTGTTAATTTTTTGAGAGCCCATAGCATCAGAGGTTTAATCTTTTTTAGGCGCAATAAGCGTTACTTAAAGCGATACTTAAAAGACAAAACTATGATTGTTGCCAATCAAAGTTTTGTCTTCATTTATTAAAAACTAAAATCTGAAGTCATTTTTCAGGCTTAAATGAATTGTCCAAGAATTCTTGGACACCAGCGAACATCAACATACGATTCTTTTCCATAATGATGGTGTGAGTACCTTCACTAATTTGTAGCATGATTTTGTATGGGGCATTTTCTAACTTTGTAAAATATTCATACAACATATAACTTGGCAAGTCAGCATCCCACTCTGCATGTACCAACATTACTGGCACGCGAATATTTTTGGGGTCGTAAACCGGAATACCTGCAGTCCAAAATTCACGTGCGTCCTGAACAGTGCCGTTAGGTGCACGTAGTTTTTTAGGTTCCTGGGTTTTCCCCCAAGGATCAGTATCAAATGTTGCTGCAGCCCATTTCTCAAACCAACCATCCGGAATTAAGGTTGCCTTTGCATTCTCTGGCACACCAGTCAGCCAGCGATTCTTAGCATCAGCAACAGACGCAACACGATAAGCGCCTAGCTGCCCACCCTTATCAGTTAAAGGTGCGCCACCTTGACGCAACCATTGCGGGGCATATAAAACAAGCTTATTTACTTTTTGATTATTTTCAGCAGTGTACTTGCCCATGATAGTAGTACCCCATGACCATCCAAGCAAATTGATCTTATTGATATTGCGCTTTTTCAAAATGTAATCAACTGCACTAGAGACATCACTCACAGCAACATTGGTTCGCACTAATGGCGGGTTTTGATCGGCAGGTTGATCCATCTCTGGTGGGCGAGTAGATTTTCCATAGCCACGCAAATCCACCAACCAAACGTCATAACCTTTAGATGCAATGTATTCCATCCAAGATGTGCCCCCTAAGGACAAATCAAAAGCAGTTTCAGAAGGATAGGTAGAACCATGGACATAGAGCAGCGTTTTTTCTGGGGAGAATGTTTTCATCCCAAGAGGATGCTTATTGCGCACATAAAGAGAAATACCAGGGGTATCGCTATCAATCATGTATTCATTCATCTCTATTTTCCCAGCAGCAAAAGCTTGAGAAAAACCAATAAGAGCATACAAACCTAAAAATACTAGTTTAGTAATTTTCATTTGATTTCCTGTAATCTGTATTTGTGAATCATTTATTTAGAGCAGATAAAAATTGTTTAATTACTTTATTTTGAACTTCATTTTCATTTGGCGTTGCCCCGGCCCCGGAAAGATGCCCCATAGGAATAACATCATTAATGGGAACATATTTTGCTTTCGGAATATATTTGGCCGATTCTTTGGCATCAGATTCTGGGTTTAATAAATCTCCAGTACCTGCAAGAATTAAAGTCTTCGCTTTAATAGACTTTAATGCGGCAATCGTATCACCATTAAAACCCTTAGTTTGACCAATATCATGGCGGTCATAGGCACGTGATTGCCAAATCCAATCATTTGCATCCATACGTTTCCATGAGGCATCCTCAAGCTTATTGATAAAGTTGATTTCAGCTTCGGGTGTGTTGAACTGTTGGTTTTGATAGTTGGGCGTCCTAACTATTACTCCACTTAACCATCCAGCCCATAAGCGCATCCCCTTTTCAACAGGCTTGTCGTACTTGCCACCCTGGTAGCCCGGATCAGTCATGATGCTTTGCCTAAGCATCTCCAGTACACCAGTAGTCCAAGCATGGGTTTTGGCTAGCGGAATAATCGGAACCACTGATTGCATTGCATTCGGATAAGAAACGGCCCATTGCAAAGCCTGCATACCGCCCATAGATGCACCAACTACTGCCACGAGCTTATTGATGCCAAGTTGCTCGGTGACTAAGCGATATTGGCTATTGACCATATCCCGGATATTAAATTCTGGAAAACTAATATTAGCTTGTGTTTGGCTATTTGAAGGAGAGGTTGTTAAGCCATTGCCAATCGCATCCGTACAGATTACAAAGTACTTATCCGTATCTAAAGCTTTGCCAGGACCTATTAGATAGTCAATACGATGGTGATTTCCCCCAATGGCAGTAACCATCAAAATAGCATTTGATTTATCTGCATTCAACGTTCCCTGTGTTGTGTAGGAAATTTTAAAGTTCTCAATAGTTGAGCCGTTTTCAAGAGGAAGATTACCTTCTGAATAAGTCTGATGAGGTGGCTCTGTATCCTTATGAGCAAGTGAACTGGCAGAACAAAATATTAGCGCTAAGAATACGCCAAGAAAATGTGATTTGATTTTCATAAGCCCCTTTTTTGTTATTAAGTAATCATAATCTAAGAGCAGTAAGTCCAGAGACGCCGGGAGCTTAAAGACAAAACCCCCACCATTGCTGATGAGGGTTTGCTTTTCTGGTGGGCCCACCAGGACTTGAACCTGGGACCAAAGGATTATGAGTCTGAATAAATTGTCGAAGAAGACAACCTCAAACAAGCGCCTCGATACTTTCATATAAGCTTTTTCTCATTAGAGATTCTTACGGCGATTTTCAAAAAACTTTACTTTTCTTCTGACGTAGGATCAAAGCTCAAGCCCTTATAAAAATAGGATTTGCCAGTATCAACAAGTGTTAGCTTAGTTGGGTAGCCCCCTTTACTTCCATTACGCAAAGGATTGAATTCAATTACAACCTTGTCGCCCGTTTTAAAACTATTTTTACTCCAACCCAACCGAACCAAATTGCCCGGACTAGTAAGTTCCATAATCCAAACCGCCGGTTCTTCACCGCTCTTTAACGTGCCGTTTGCATAGATAGCAACATGTGGGTTCGTCCACTGAACTTCAGTAACAACGCCAGTCAAATTATAAGTTTTTGTTTTATCAAACATGGTGGTTGCATGATGTGCATTTGCGGCAAAAGTTATCAGGCCAAAACACACCAACAAAAATATTTTGAATATAAATAAATACGCGCGATCAAGTTTCATACAAATCATCTCCTTATTTTTTATTCTGGCAGGCGGTTGCCGCCCACATCGTATTTAATTGGTACAAAAATTTCATTTCCGTCTTTGTCTTTGGCTTCCTTAAAGGAGGCCTCAAGACATACACCCTCAGTAATTTCATACTTTCTATTGCGTAGTCGACTATAGATTCGTGTAGTCTTCCAAGGGGCTGTCAAAATATTTGGGGCAATAATCTCCATGTCATCATGCAATTTGTTTTTACTCACAAGATGCCAACGCTCTATTATCTTCATGTCACCATTGTTTGGTACTCCTGCAGCTTCACTAATTGCTAAGAGGGTCTGAGGTCTTATACCCGTAGTTTCAACTACTAAAGTATCCCCCTCCCAACGCCCAATTGAATATCCATGGAAAGTAGGATCAGGATCTTCTGGGGTTGCGCGACCATCAGTATAAATTCTACGTAACCGATTCGAATCAGACTCGCCCAACATCGTCACCCTACTTGGTGTGAATAAAATTTCCATTGAATTGTGTGATATCAGCATCCATGCAGGCATGGATTCAGGCAAGCAGTTGTTAAAAATATTGGTTGGTCTACCAGCTTTCTCTTCTGCTCTGTGGAATTCTATGACTTTTGCCTGAGCCGGTTTCCAGGGTGGGATATCTGTATTTTCCTTCCTTACCTGATCGGCGATATCTGGGTACCAAACACCACTCCAATCTGGTAGCTTAGCCAAGTTGGCGTAATCTTTTGCCGTTGGGGCGGAATTAATAATAGTTTTTTCCTGCGCTTGAGCCCCAGCAATAAAAAAACAAATACTAATGATGCTTAAAAGATTCCTTAACATATCATTCTCGCTTAAGTTGATCTTAAATTAGAGTAAATCCAATCCACCTGCCACAAATAATTATTGACACCCACAACACTAAAGAAGTAAAGCCCGCAAGTCTTGCTGCTGCAGGTAAGGCTTCAGAAGTTGGCCATTTATCCATATTTTTTCCAGTGGCAAATTGAAAAAATAGCATATTGATACCCGCACACATCAGTAGAGACATTTTCATTAAGAAGAACTGATTATGTGAATAAGTGTCGGCTTTACTTACAAACAACAGCAGCCCCGTTACAAAAGCAACTGCGAAAGCCTTCCATGTGTATGGCAAAACTACTCTACTAAAACTAAGGATTGGCTTTTCAAGGAAGCTAACACCAATTAATCGAAGATCAACCATGGCAATAGATCCAAAGAAACAGGTGATCGCCAAAACATGGAGAGACTCAATAAAAGGAAATAATGAATCGCTCTCCCTTATTAGAACGCCCAGATCAGAATCATTGAGCATAGTAATGATCTGGTTAAAAGTTGAGGTAATCATCATATAAAATCAGAAGTAAGCAATCCATCGTCCGGCAAAAACAATCCCCATTAACAACAAGGTAGAGACGGCTATGAATAATCTAGAAAGCATTTTAAGCTTCGGAGTTCTTTGCCAATAATGATAGTCATTATTCAAAGTATATTTAAATAGCAAAAAAATCAATAAAGTTAATATCAATAAAACCACTTTAATCTGAAATGCAGGACTACCAAGGGATCTGGCAGGCTCAGCAACAATCATGAGTAATCCCGTGATAAGCAATACAAAGAATGCTCCAGAAATAATTGAAGAAAGCCTCTTGAGATCGAAGCGCAATGAATTATCGCCTATTGGCGCCTTCATTATTTTGAAGTTGAGAATGAAAAAAGAAACGAGAATTGCAGCAATAAATATGATGTGCACAACCTGAACGCTTGGCACAAACCACTCACTATTGTCTTTTATCCAGATGCTTAAAGAAGTCTCTTCAAGAGCATTACAGAAATCTAATAAGCCTTGTGTTTGCATAACTTTTTTATTTGTAATTGGTCATTATGTTGAAACTTGATTCATACACCAAAATTTAACAGGCATGCTGATTGCACCCATGCAACCTGTAAGACCTCTTATTTTTACACCCTTAAAAGTAGTTAAATTTATCAAACTGGCCTCCGGTTGTTTGGATCCGCAAAAATTGGCATTGGGTACAATCTACCACGCGTTTATATAAGCACTTACATTGCAGCGCACAAATATGTAAGGGCTAATCTGGATCAGTCCAAAACCAATCCGGAGCAACCCATAGATCCACTGATGCTACAGAACTTCAAGTTAGATTTAGCTGAATATACCGGAGACTATTTAAAC
>Ga0364893_10139_pt1 | contig 38156 bp, 41 predicted proteins | sample ExccelJu500001D3_FD_206943 | JGI IMG/M metagenome (GOLD analysis project Ga0364893, IMG submission 206943) | Enriched cells from Trout Bog Lake Hypolimnion, Wisconsin, USA - BchlTB.July16.5000.01.D3 | ecosystem: Environmental > Aquatic > Freshwater > Lake > Hypolimnion/Profundal zone | place: USA...
GTCAGCTTTAGGGGCTGACTTTATCTTTTTGTAAGCAGGAAAATTAGGATGTTGCCTTGGTACCTTTTTTCTTTAAATACGTTCCGAGCAATAAGACAATAGCTACACCAAGTCCCTCAAAGATCATTTGCGCATCTGACATTACTGCTTTTAGTGGCCCACGAATAACAGGGTCCTCAACCAACATACCGCCCGCCAATAGGCCTAAAAGACCAGCACCTAGAGTAATGATCATTGGGAAGCGATCCATTATTTTTAATAGCATAGTGCTGCCAAAAATAATTAAAGGGATAGAGAGGCCTAATCCGACAATCAATAGTATCAATCGAGTCTCTTCTGGTCCCTTTTGTACAGCTGCTGCTACAGCAATGACATTGTCTAAACTCATCACCAAATCTGCAATCAGAATTGTACGAATAGCGCCCCAAACGTTCGAGTGTGCCTTCATATCCGCGTCATCATCACTATCAGCCATTAATTGCACGCCAATATAGACAAGCAAAATTGCCCCGATAATCTTGAGATAAGGAAGGGTCAATAAATGGGCAGCAGTGATGGTGAGAACTACACGCAAAATAATTGCGGCAGCACTACCCCAGAAGATGGCCTTTTTTTGTTGGCCTGCAGGAAGATTGCGAGATGCTAAAGCGATGACAACTGCGTTATCACCCGAGAGCAATATATTAGCAACAATGATAGAAAGCAAAGCCGCCCAAAAGGCGGCTCCAGAGAATGCTGAAAAGTCCATAGTATTTCCGTATTTTTATTACATCAACTATACGGGAATACTGATGGACTAGAAAAAACTTACAACATGGCCTTCAACAAAGCAGCCATTTCAGATGGGTTTCTTGTAACCTTGAAACCGCACTCTTCCATGATGGCAAGTTTGGCATCGGCTGTATCAGCACCACCAGAAATCAATGCGCCAGCATGGCCCATACGTTTTCCAGCAGGCGCTGTTACACCAGCGATAAAGCCAACAACTGGCTTCTTCATGTTTTCTTTGCACCAAAGAGCAGCTTCAGCTTCATCTGGTCCACCAATTTCACCGATCATGATGACAGCATCAGTTTCAGGATCTTCGTTGAACATTTTCATGATGTCGATATGCTTCAAACCATTAATTGGGTCACCACCAATACCTACCGCTGTGGACTGACCTAAGCCGATTGCTGTCAACTGACCTACAGCTTCGTATGTCAATGTGCCTGAACGGCTTACAACACCAATGCGGCCTTTTTTGTGAATATGACCAGGCATGATGCCAATCTTGATTTCATCAGGAGTAATAATTCCAGGGCAATTAGGGCCAAGCAACAAAGTCTTCTTGCCACCAGCAGCTTCTTTAGCCTTCATCTTATTACGCACTTCCAACATATCGCGGACTGGAATGCCTTCAGTAATACAGATCACGAAATCGAGATCAGCATCAACAGCTTCCCAAATCGCAGCAGCTGCACCAGGAGGCGGTACATAAATTACAGATGTTGTGGCACCTGTTTGCTGAGCAGCTTCTTTAACAGTTCCATAAATTGGAATATTAAAGATGGACTCACCAGCTTTTTTAGGATTTACACCAGCAACAAAACAGTTTTTACCGTTTGCGTATTCTTGACACTTTTCAGTGTGGAACTGACCAGTCTTACCAGTAATACCTTGTGTGATTACTTTGGTGTTTTTATTAATCAAAATAGACATATTGAAATTCCTTGATTATTTGTTTTTGGCAACAGCAGCAACTACCTTAGTAGCAGCTTCAGCCATTGAATCGGCGCTAATAATTGGCAAACCAGAGTCTGCAAGAATTTTCTTGCCCAATTCTTCATTTGTACCCTTCATGCGCACAACCAAAGGCACAGTTAAATTCACCGCCTTACATGCTGTCACAACACCATCAGCAATCACGTCACAACGCATAATGCCGCCGAAGATGTTTACCAAAATCGCTTCAACGCTCTTGTTCTTGAGCATGATCTTGAATGCTTCTGTAACTTTTTCTGCTGTAGCACCACCACCAACGTCCAAGAAGTTTGCTGGCTCGCCACCAAACAACTTAATAGTGTCCATAGTAGCCATCGCCAAACCAGCACCGTTCACTAAACAACCGATATTGCCATCTAAGGAAATGTATGCCAAATCAAATTTAGAAGCTTCGATCTCAGCAGCATCTTCTTCGTCGATATCGCGGTAAGCAACGATTTCTGGGTGACGATACAAAGCATTTGGATCAAAGTTAAATTTAGCGTCAAGGGCTTTGATTTTGCCGTTACCTTCAAGAATCAATGGGTTGATTTCAACCAATGAAGCATCGGTATCCCAGTAAGTCTTGTATAAGTTCTTAAATACGTCGCGAGCCATTGGAATAGAGGCTTCAGGAACACCAATCCCTTTAGCAACGATATCGCAATCAGCATCAGTCAAACCAACGAGTGGATCAACAAATACTTTAATAATTTTTTCTGGATGGGATTCAGCAACTTCCTCAATATCCATACCGCCTTCGCTAGAAGCCATGATCACATTCTTTTGTGTCCCACGGTCTGTAACGATACTGAAGTAGTACTCTTTTTTAATATCAGCGCCATCTTCAATTAAGAGACGGTTTACTTTTTGACCTTCTGGTCCCGTTTGGTGAGTCTTAAGCTGCATACCCAAAATTTCAGAAGCGTATTTCTTCACTTCCTCCATGCTTCTTGCCAATTTCACGCCGCCGCCTTTACCCCGACCACCCGCATGAATTTGTGCTTTTACAACCCACACTGGTCCGCCTAGTTTTTCGGCGGCTGCAATTGCTTCATCAATACTAAAAGCAGGAATGCCATTTGGAACAGGCACATTAAATTGGCGCAGAAGTTCTTTGCCTTGGTACTCGTGAATTTTCATAATTACTCCCGAAACGGTATCTTTTGCAAGCGATGAGGATTAGCCAAACCGTTGTCGCCCTATTCTCAGATGCACACCCTTTAATTAGCAATAAAGCTAAATTGAATAAATTCGAGCGGTTTAACCGACCTCGCAAGTCTAGCATGCTGCAGCGCGGTAATATGCGAAAGTGATCTCCGTAATTCCCCTAATCTGGGCGTCCACCTACTACACGGGAAACCACCTCAGAGCTGAAGCCTTTAGAGGCCAAAAATCGATATTGACGGGCTCGTTCCTTTTGCTCCTGAGCTAATCCACCAAATTTTCTAAGCCAAAGGTCTTTGGCACGCTGAAATTCGGTTTCTTTTAGGGTCTTTAACAGTGCAATCGTTTTTGTAGAATCCACCCCCGCCTGGGCTAACTCATCCTGTATTTTCCTCACCCCAAAACGCTCACTTCTTCGCCGGACCAAGGATTCTGCAAAACGCTCATCCGATAACCAGCCTCGCGCCTCAAAATCATCCAATACCTCTTCTATCTGCAAAGCCAAGGGCTTGCTATGAGGCATTGCAACCTCATCGCCTTGTTTTACAGACATTTTTGCATATCTTTGGGCTGATTCCTCAAGCTTTTGACCCAAACCCTTGCGACTGTATTCACGCAAAGATAAAAGACGCAAAGCCCGAGCTTTAAGACTCGGGCTTTGTTTAGTTTTACCGCTAGGTACTGACATCGAACTATTCAACTTCCTCTTCACTGAGGACATCACTCACCACGGCTGAACCAGCTTTAACACCTAATTTCTGACGAATCTTGGCCTCAATATCCTTGGCAATTGCTGGATTCTCTTTCAAGAACTCACGAACATTGTCTTTACCTTGACCAATACGATCGCCGTTATAGCTATACCAAGAGCCTGCTTTTTCAACAAGATCAGCCTCTACGCCCATATCGATGATTTCACCTTCACGTGAAATGCCTGCGCCATACATGATGTCGAAAATTGCTTCGCGGAATGGAGGTGAAACCTTATTCTTCACAACCTTGACGCGAGTCTCGTTACCAACAACCTCGTCACCTTTTTTAATGCTGCCGATACGACGAATATCCAGACGCATAGAGGCATAAAACTTCAACGCATTACCACCAGTAGTCGTTTCTGGCGAGCCAAACATGACACCAATCTTCATACGAATCTGGTTAATAAAGATCACCGTGGTATTGGTACGCTTAATCGCTCCAGTCAGCTTACGCAAGGCTTGACTCATCAAGCGAGCTTGCAAACCAGGCAATGAATCGCCCATATCACCTTCAATCTCTGCTCTTGGAACCAAAGCGGCAACAGAGTCGATCACGATCAAGTCAATTGAGCCAGAACGCACTAATGCATCTGCAATTTCCAATGCCTGCTCGCCAGTATCTGGCTGAGAAATCAGTAAGTTATTCACATCAACACCTAAACGTGAGGCGTACTGAACATCCAAGGCATGTTCCGCGTCAATAAAGGCGCAAGTGCCTCCTAACTTCTGCATTTCAGCTATAGCATGCAGAGTCAAGGTAGTTTTGCCGGATGACTCTGGACCATAAATTTCAATAACGCGACCGCGCGCTAACCCACCAACTCCAAGGGCAATATCAAGACCAAGGGATCCGCTAGATACAACCTGAATATCTTGATTAATTTCAGCGTCACCCAAACGCATAATTGAGCCTTTACCAAACTGCTTCTCAATTTGTGCCAAGGCTGCTGTTAATGCTTTTTGCTTGTCTCCGCTCATCCCCTCAAATTCTGATGAGGCTGATTTTTTCTTATCGTCAACGGCCATTTTTTTATTCCTTTTCGCTATGTATTGGGCTTTTTCCCGAAGTTTTCTCTACTGCCTGACACTTTGGATCTTACTGTATATAAAAACAGTACTCTTTGCAAGCCCCTTTTAACTGAGATTTCCTCAGAAATTACGTATTTTTTACTAATCCTCGCTCCAATGGAGAGCGATCCCAATAAAAGAAAAGAGGTATGGCAATTCCCCATACCAATCCAACCAAGATCATTCCCATGATTTGCTTGCCAGGAGCCCATTGACCCGCACCCATCCGCATGCCCGCCTCGTATGACATTGGGCCACAAATCGCCCCCAAAACCGCACCCAATATTGGCCTGCCACGCAACCAAGATAAAGAGCCATTAATAGTTCCGGCCATCAAAGCCCACAAAACCCACATCCACAAAGGAGACAAATAAACACTTGGCCAGAGATCTTCAAAGCTAAGATAGCCAAAATGAATAAGAAGTGTGTCAGCACTCACTCCATATAAAACAGCCTTAAACATTAAGCTCAAATATGTTTTAGGGGAATAGGAATGACAAACATGAAAAGCAATATAAGCCAAAGTGGCTACAACAGCCCATAGAACTTGGTGATTAGCCGCGCCAATCACGCAAGCGAACCAGCCCGCTTGGAAAAAAACGAAGTTCCAAAATTTAGCCATCTTTACGATTCACCAAGCTAGCCTACTAAGAAAAAGGCCACTGCCGATTGGCAATGGCCTTTTGATTTGGTGGCGAATCAGGGATTTGAACCCCGGACCTGCGGATTATGATTCCGTCGCTCTAACCAGCTGAGCTAATTCGCCGAACTCGCTATTGTAAATGATTGCAGTGGTGCTGTGCAAATGTGCAAGTCTGTACAAACTCTGTCTATAGAAGCTACCGATGGGGTTCTACGGTGCTGAATCCTGTCCGGCTTTCCCTGCTTACGCAGAAACTGCTTTTCTTAAGTTTTCTTGTGCTTTTGATACTTTTTGACGCTTTCTTTCAGCATCTAACGCTGTTTTGGCACGTTCTTTCTGCTTTTTCAATGCTTCAATGCGTGCCTGACTGGGGTTAAGCGGTTTTATTGGAGCAACGGAATGCATCTCCATTATTTCTTTATATCTCATATAGAGTATTTATTTGGGATAACAAAGGGGGGATAAATGAAACTGCATAGCTTCTACACATACACGGATGACGATGGCAAAGAAACTGAGGTTTGCGTTGGGGATGATAGAAATATGTATATCAACGGCAAAAAGATTGTCACCGAAAGCAAGCTGGAGTTAAGTTGGTGGGTAAATGTCGCCGCAGTATTTGCAGGGATTGGAGCATTTGGCTCTTTCGGGTTAGAGCTACTAAAAGCTCTTAAATGGATTGGTGGCTAGCCAACCTGTTGTGGTTGGTGAGGCACATTTGCTGAACCGAAGATTGCTTTAAATAAGGCATACGCTTGAGCTTGATTTTGTGCATAAAGAATAGTTTCTACCCACATACCTGCCGCACTTACTGTTGCCTTATATCTTTTCATACTAGTATTTATTGGTGTCGTTTTAAATGACACCTACCACCTAAACTAATACCTTCAAAATCACGTCCCGCTTTTGTTCAAGCGTGTAACCAACGGTTCCATACATATTAAATTCACTACCACCACTGCTATGCCCTGTAATACTTTCAGCTAGGCGTGTGGGTATGTCATTTCTTGCTTTCATCCTATCGATGATTGCGTGTCTAAACATATGGCTCTTAAAGTCAAATTCCTTAAGTGTTTTCTTAATAATTTGAGAACAACTTGAATTTCCATTGTCTCTCGCATAATGCGGAACAAACCATTCGCTATTTTTCCGTTTCGCAATCTTATAAAGCTCTTTAGCGGCATCTAGCGACACTCCGCAAAGTGGCACAGCACGAATACTGGATTTGGTTTTCCTATCGCTTAATGCATTTCTTCTAATCCATAAGTGCGGAATATCGTGCTCCAATACACAATCTTCCAACCTTGCAAATAGCGGCTCCGATAGCCTAAAACCAGTATTCAGTTGAATCAGTGCTACCAACTTATGCGGTGTTGAGTTTCTTAACAAACACTCTTTAACTTGATGAATAAGCTGAGTCGTAATGATTGGCATTGGACGCTTGTTATCCCCTTCACCCCTAATCTTCAATGCTCTAAATGGACTTAGTCTATCTATATCCAAATGCTTGAATGCCATATTGAGCATAGCGTTTAGCGTATTGTTATGTTTGCGAACACTGGTTGGACTTAAGCCTCGTGCAAGTTGATAGTCTCTATATTCAGTAATGTGCCAATGCTTAAGTTCGTCTAAGGTTAAATCACCAAAAAAATCCCTAAAACTACGAAAGTGGTAATTTGCGTGTTTAACGAATGTTGGACGATGTGAAGAAGTCGATTCGTTCATATAAATTTGGAAAGCATCTGTAATTGTTGGTAATTTTCCATTCTTTTGTTTAGCCAAATGTTCGCCAATGACTTTGGCAAGGAACTCTTCTTCAAAGTTCATACCATTGACATTGATTAATCGCTCTATCTTGTCAAAGACGATTGGGTGCGGTTTTATTACGATGCTTCGCATAGTGTTCCTTATTAAAGTAAAGTTGGATTACTCAGCGATGGGTGTCGTTTAAAACGACACCCTTATCAACTTACTTACGAAAACCCGCCTTCAATGCTCCACTAGCGGTTTCAATTTGAGCATCTAACTCACCTTGCTCGACAGCCGATTTGATGGTTTCTAGTGCCTTAACCAATGCCTGTGCATTATCAACTTCAACGCTATGCTTTCCTTTAGCAAGCTCAATGACTTTAGTTCCATACTTAACTGACACGCAAACCTTGCCAGCGTCATTACGAAACCACCACTCCCTAATACGCTTAGGGATTTCTACTTGACGACGTAAACCAGTCTCCCTATCTTTAATCGACTTGAACTTAGTCACCACAAACGGCGTTCCATCAATATGACTTTTTGCTAACTGAATCTGCTCCCATAGCTTGTTTGAAAGTTTATTTCTGCGAAAGACAATTACAGGGATATGTGTTGGTTTTTTAGCTGTAGTTAGCTTGAGTGAATCTAATGTGCTCATTGCTTCTCCTTGTTTGTTAATGGGCACACTTAATTTATTACCTGAAAAGCAGGGAGGACAACCTGTATTTGTCTGGTTATATATAAGAAATGGATGGGAAATGTTACGAAGTCTTTGGTATTGCATAAATATCTATACAAATGAGGCATAAAAGTTGGCACGCTGAATGTAATAGTGCTGTTAAATCCGTTCTGATGTGTGACGGTAAACAATAGGGTTGCTCATTACTCGCTGTATCGCACTACCTAGCTATATGCTAGATGCCTTAAATGCCACACCACTGTGTAGAAGCGTTTGCGATGCTGTAATGGTTAGTAGCGTAGCAATACGCGAATGTAAGCAAATATAAATTTATGTATAGGCTGAAAGTGAGTGGGACTGCCACAATTAAACCCACAAACAATCCACAAAGCTACTGATATAGGCTGTGGATATGTTGCGTTAGACGAGCACTTAAAAGGTGATAGCAAAACCTACCTTTTCTTGTTAAATCAAGTTGTGTGTATATCAGTTGTTAATCCTCAGTAAAGGTGATTAGCTATAAGCCACGCTTGCAAAAAGAAGCGTGGCTTGTGCTTCCTAGTAAAGATGCCTTAACAACAATATCAATCCAAAAAAGATATAAGAGAAGATGTGGCAAACAAAAGCGTTAGCTTTTGTGCAGACACAAGCAGACTACGAAGTAGTATGCTTTTAACCTCGTTCAATCTAAAATACTAATAAACATAAAGAATTGAGCTAAATGGAGCCAGCACTAAACATCACAATTAAAAGATTGGTAGCCATAGTGGAAGAAGGCTATTACAAGGAGCTTATTGAGCTGACAAAATTTGATAGCAACTTTAGGGATACGCTACTGGAGCTTGAGAAACAACTTAATAAAAATAAAAGCGATAGCTATAACGAAGAATTATTAAATTTATTTGAAAACTTTGAGTTAGATGCTTTGATACGAGTGTATACGCTACTTGATGGTGCTATTGACAAGTTTTCATTTGGAAACGAGACACTTATCCCCCATTTGCTTGATAGACTTTTTGAGCTGAACTATAAAAATTTTAATGAGCTAGTCAGTTGGATATTTCAAAACAGAAAAAATGAACATCTATTGACATTTTTTAACAACGAAAATAAACCCAAACAAAATCACTAAAGACATTAACTACTAAAATAGATTGAGAAAAAATGGGCGAAAATAAAAATGCTAGAGGAAATTCAGCACAGTTTTTTGTTGCCGGTGAGTTATGTAGGAGAAATTTAGTTGCGGTTGTGACAATGGGGATACGCCCAACACAGACATCCTTTGCAGCAATACTGCGTATTACTGCCAAAAAGACCACTTGTTACCGCTCAAAAAGGCCGGTTGTTGCTATCCAAAGTGAGCCAGCGGTGCTGAAGGGGCCGAATACTTACTCAACCCTTATTCAACATAGCTATAGCTCTAATTTACTTGTAAAACCATCTGCATAATCACAACCTTTCCGTTTTGCATAATGGCCTTGACTCGCACCAGATCGCCCTCTTTAAATTGATTCAACATCGCAGGGTTTTTTACTTGGTAAGCCATCATCATGAGCGGCATTGCTAAGTTTTTAATCTCTTCATGCCTGATAGTGACTTTGCCATTTTCTTTGTCGATCTTTAAGATTTCCGCATTAAAAAATGAATTCTGACTCTGGCCGACGCTTTCGTGCGCAGAGCTTGTTTGATGCTCTCCATGAGTTTGCTCCTCAAGCGCAAAGGCGGGTTCGCCTAAGATGAGGGCGCTAGTTGTCAAGGCTAAAAATAGGGCTGCATTGGTTTTCATAAAAATTTTCTATGTCTAAAGGCTGTTAAAAAATGAATGGCTTGTTAAGTCTCAATGTGATCCGATATGAGATTGAGGTTTTTGGATGTAAACGGTTTTCTCATCTATAGATGCGCCTTGAGGGTTCGCAACCTTCTGAAGGGTGCGCACAGCTTTGGGGGTTGGACCTTTGTAAAGTTGAGCGACAGATCCAGGTGGATGGGCAAACCAGCCGGGGTCTTGATAATCTCCGGGCGCTTGATCCTTCCGCACTTTTAATACGCTAAACATGCCACCCATCTCTAGGGAGCCAAAGGGGCCGTTGCCCGACATCATAGGAATCGTGTTGTCCGGTATGGGCATTTCCATTTTTGTCATGTCCCCCATCCCACTGCCACCCATCGCCATGTAGTCCGGAACAATTGAAGTGATTTTCTTGACCAAATCACGCTGATCAACGCCAATCATGGTGGGCACTTCATGGCCCATGGCATTCATGGTGTGATGACTCTTATGGCAGTGAATGGACCAATCTCCTTCTTCATCGGCAACAAATTCAATTTGCCGCATCTGTCCAACACCAATGTCAGTGGTGACTTCTGGCCAGCGGGCTTGCAATGGCACTGCCCCGCCATCAGTTCCGGTCACTTGAAATTCATGGCCATGCAAATGAATGGGGTGATTAGTCATCGTGAGGTTCCCCACCCGAATTCTCACCTTATCGCCTTGGCGTACATTAAATGAATCAATACCTGGGAAGATGCGCCCATTCCAGGTCCATAGATTGAAATTGAGCATCGTCATAATTTTCGGGGTGTAGCTGCCTGGCTCGATGTCATAGGCGCTCATCAAAAAGATAAAATCCCGATCAACTGCGCTAATGAGGGGGCTAGGTTCTTTGGGGTGCGTTACCCAAGAGCCCATCATGCCCATGGCCATCTGCGTCATTTCATCGGCATGCGGGTGATACATAAAGGTACCAGGCCGGCGCGCAACAAATTCATAGGCAAAAGTTTGCCCAGGAAGAATAGGCTTTTGCGTTAAGCCACTAACGCCATCCATGCCATTAGGTACTCGCTGTCCATGCCAGTGCACACTGGTATGTTCTGGCAATCGATTGGTCACAAAAATGCGCACCTGATCACCTTCAACGACTTCAATAGTAGGCCCTGGACTTTGTCCGTTATATCCCCATAAGTGGGCTTTCATACCAGGGGCCATCTCTCGTACTACGGGCTCAGCAACTAAATGAAATTCTTTGACGCCCGCATTCATACGCCAAGGCAGCGTCCAACCATTTAAGGTCACCACTGGGTTGTAGGGTAAGCCGCTATTGGGTACAAGAGGCTTATTTGTGTTGGCCGAATTTTGCGTAACAATGTCTGGCAGTTGATTTAAAAAATGCTTACCCACCAAGGCGGATGAAACTGCCGCGCCAGCAATTCCTGCGCCCAATAAAAATCGTCGTCTGTTATTACTCATTGCAACTCTCCTGCATTGTTTATTTGGAATAAAGGCAAGCGCTCTGCCTGGGGCTTGCCAATCAGGGCCATTTCTAAATTAGCTTGCGCAATCCAAAAATCCCGCGTCGCCTCAATGGCGTTATTGACTGCGTAAATTTGCAGCTGCGCATCCGATAGCAAATCAAAGACGCCAATGAGCATGGCGTTGTAGCGCAGTTGATTCTCAAATGCGATTTGCTTACGCAGCGGCAATATCTCGCTTTGATATCGATTTGCCATCTCATAGCTAGCGCTATACACTTTATAGCTTTCCCGAATCTCCGATTGAGCATTGACCGCCGCCTGCGCTGCTACATTAAGCGCTTGCAAATACATTGCCTGCGCTCTGGCAATCTTAGCAGTGCCCCAGTCAAAAATGGGCAACTCAAAAGAAATGCTGTACCCATATTGATAAGGATCGCTAAGGGGCCCCTCTAGTGTTCTGCCAGGACCAAATTCGAGCACATTGATAAAACGAGTGGCTTTTGTCAGTCCTAGATTTTTTGCTAGCGCCTCTGTTTGCAAGCGAATGGCCTGTAGATCTAGACGTCCGTCTATGCCAGCTTGCTCTGTTGCTGGTAGGGATGCCAACTGCTTCGGCAACTTGGGTAAATGCTCGGGTAGTTGAAAAGCCAATTGCTTGCCCGATAAACCCAAAAGGCGAATGAGTTGCTCTCTGGCTACTTGGTTGTTTTGCTGTGCACGCGCCAAAGTTAAGCTGGAATTTTGCTGGGCATTTCGCAACCCTAGCTCTTGTAAGCGCGTCCAGTTGCCAGCTTTTCCTAGGCGAGAGCCCAGTTCATTTGCTGCTTCAGAAGCGGTGTTAGCTTGCTCCATTAGACGAACGGTTTCTTGAGCAGCAAGCGCCCTAAAGTAGGCCTTGCGAGTTTGCGCTGCTAGATCCAAGATTGCTATAGTGACCTGAGTTTGAGTTTGCTCAAACCGCCTTTGCTCTATTTCAATAGCCTTGGGCATGGTAATGAGTGCAAAGATATTAAAGGTTAAAAACTGCTCAATCTTGTAATTGCTCACCCCGCCATTATTGCGACTGGTATGCAACATGGAAAAACTGGGGTTTGGCAATGTACTTGCTTGAACTAATTGAGCCTCACTAATGCCTAGCTCAAAGTAGGTCGCCTGAAGCCCCTTGTTATTGAGTAGGGCAATTTGAACTGCATCGTCCACACTCAAAGGTTGGCTTACGAGCTTTGCAACCTGTTGATTAATGGCATCTTGATCGTCATCCGTCTTTGCCCAAGTAAGGGTGGCCTTGGTATGGGCGCTCGCAAGAGATTGAACATTAGAAAATTTGGCATCTTCGCTAAAAGACGCGCAGCCACCAAGGACGCCTAGGCCTAATGGGAGGCTGATGGCAAAAACAAGCTTGGTAAAACGGATGTGCTTTGCTAAAAGCCATCGATATACAGAATAGAACATAGATCCTCGCCAATGAGGAGGCATCGCAAAAATACTTGCGTGCCACTACCGATAGAGATTAAAAGGAATGTACTGCGCATAAGCGCAGTACAAATCGATTACTAACTAAGGGCGGCCGATTTGGGAGGTCGATCTAACCGATCGATTGATGAGGTAGGTATAGCGAGCGCAGGGTATCCAATGGGGGCATCAGAGTTGCCGTTAATACCAACAATCGGAGTCTGCAAAGAACTAGGTAGTGCCGCTGACGTGCAGCATGAATGCAAAGATCCAGAGCAATCCTTGCAGTGAGAGCTCTCTGAATTCTGATGATGATCCTTGTGAGATAAATTGACCATCGATAACTGCATCTTCTCGTGAGTTGCGCCTACCGAATGGTTTGAATGCATTGCGGCACTCGAAATAGAGGCGCAACGGTTAGCCATAGCCTGAGCGTTGGCCCCAAGCGAAAGGGCTGTTGATATAAAGAAAAATAGCCAGAGGTAGATAAAGCGCTTATTCACGATTGATTTATAGCATAACTCAAGCCTGAATTAAGAATTGCGATGCTGGATAGTGATGGGGCGACCTCACCCCACATCTTTTGAATTGTCATCACAAGGCTGCTGCGTGATCTAAACAAATTGATTCATCCATGAGTCTTCAATCATAACCCCATTTTTCCGCAAGTCTTCAGCGCGATTTTCCCGAAAGATGGTGATGTCCATACGCAGGCTATTTGAGATAAATGCCCAATGCTTAAATCTAACGTCTATGAGCTCAAAAAGCTCGCAATAATGAGGCTCTAGCATGGGGATGAAGGGGATTGTTTTTTGGAAAGAGGGGTAACAGGCGAGCGCGCCTTTTCGCAATTCCGATGAGGAAATGGCTTCTCCATAACGCACCAGCAAGAGGATGGCTGCTAGGCCATCTAAGTTCCCCAAGCGCATAAGCCAATCTGCCACATGAGGCTCAAATGCACAGAGCACTTTTTGCCCTGGAAGATTGGGTAGCTCTTCATACAGAACTTCAGTAACAAGGCGGTCCAATCGCTTTATTTGAGTCTCGCACCCATATCGATCCATGGGCCCCTCATCTAAGACCCTCCAGATGGGGTGTTCATGCCAACGAGCAGTCCCAGGGAACATTGCCTGGGCTAACTCAACTGAGCTTGGCTTGTCCTTGATCTTTGTAGGTTTTGCCACGGTATTTCACTTGATTGCCATGGGTCAGCACTAAGGGATTTGATCTCACCTCATTCAAGATTTGCTCCAGATGACCGAATGCATCATCAGATTTTGGTAAAGGTCGACATCAATTTGATGGGTTGCTATGAGATGCCATAACGTAGGCATTAAAAGCGCCTGAGCATACTTATCGGGATCAATTGAGGAAAGCAGCCCTGCTGGTGTTGATTGGCCCAAGTGCGTAAGGCGCTCCAGCAACAAATTAATATCGTGCTCTTGGGGTTTTTGAAACTTAAACCCGTTTAAAAATCGGCAATTAGCAAGGTATGGGGTTCTGACCTCTACCTCGGTAATCAGGCAATAACGCCAGCCTACCGTCTTGGCATGGCGTATACCTGCTTTGAACTTGGGCTTGTAAGCGGGCCAGTTTTCAAAGATGTCAGAGCGGTATTTGATTTCGCAAAGCCATAGCGTGAGTTTGAGCTCAGGTTTAAAAAGTACCAAGACATCGGGTGTGTGCTTTCGCGGCTTGCCACTAGCATCTTTCCAGTGAATAACTTTTGGTTGGACCTCAAAGCGTTCCACATCAGGATGAAATTCCAATAGCGTTAGAAAGTCACGCTCAAGAGTCGATTCAAACTGTGCATCACCAATGGATTTATCAGAGGCATGAACGCCGGTGACGTTGCGGTAATTTTTAGGGATCTTGCGTACAGGCATGTCTGCGCCCTATAGCCATTCACGTTTTTGGCTCTCAACCTTCGAATATTGCTTTAGGCGACGCCAGACGATAGAAAGTAATTTCTTGGATTTGTAAAATTGAATTCTTAAATTAGTCGGAGCAACCAATTTAATGCGCGCATTTGTAAAAGAGGCAATCTCATATATTTGCGAGAATTCAATTTTTGATGATTGGTTTGCGGCCACTCGAATTACTAGGGGAATTAATGTATCTGTTTGATAAAGACGGGTTTTTAGTTCCACCATCCCTTGATCGACAACTACAATTGTTCCTTTAGCGATATATAACCATGAACTTTGGCCAGCATTGAGTGCTGCGGTAAGGGTAGCGCTGTTCGTTAGGGTGCTCATGGAGTGAACCTTTTAAAAAAGGTTCATCGTAAGACTCTAATCTGATACGGAACAGATACAGAAATCAGGTATTTGAGGCGGTACAGATTTAAAAGACGAAGTTAATAAAACTAGCCTGCCAATTGCATTTGTTTGCAAAGGTCGCCAATGCGTTTTAAGGTACGTTCAATTTCCGGGCTAAAAGGCCAACCACAATTGATTCGTACAAAATTCTTAAATTGATTGGAGTTGGCAAACATGGCGCCAGGAGCAATTAGTATTTGATCGGCTAAGCAGGTCTCAAAGAGTTCTTTTGAATCTATGCTGTTGGGTAGCTCCACCCAAAGAAATAAACCCCCATTGGGCTCGTTGACTTTAGTTCCTTCTGGAAAGTGGTCTAGTATGCATGCCGTTACTTCCGCTCTTTGATTTGATAGCGCCAGGCGTAATCTTTTGAGGTATCTCTCAAAGTCGGGCGATTCAATAAATTTACTAGCTACCTGTTGTGGCAAATCTTCATTATTTTGACTTTGGACATACTTGAGCATTTCCACGCGTTTATGCCATTTTCCGGCGGTAATCCAGCCAAGGCGCAACCCTGGTGCCATCACTTTATGCAAAGATGCGCAGTGAATGACATTGCCGCTCTTATCCCATGATTTGAGTGCTCTTGGCGCGGTACCAAAGTTCTCGAGCATGCTATAGGTATCGTCTTCTATCAGCGGAACATTAAATTTTTCACAAAGCCCAACCAGTTTTAATTTATTTTCTTCAGGCATGCTACTGCCTAAAGGGTTCTGTAGATTGGGAATCACAACCACTGCTGAAATATACTCCTTTGACTGCAGGGCGGTCTCAAGTGCTTCTAACGAAATTCCTGTTTTCGGGCTAGTCGGAATTTCAAGGGCTTTTAGGTTGAGGCTTTCGAGAATTTGTAGCAAACCGTAATAGGTTGGAGCCTCTATTGCCACCACTCCTGTAGGTTGCGTTACTGCACGCAGAGCCAAATTCAGAGCCTCAATACACCCTTGAGTAACAACAATGTCCTCGGGATCAATCACTATTCCATTAGCAACAGCCCGATGGGAGAGGTTTTTTCTAAGCTCGCGATTGCCGTTATTGGGCGGCATATTGATCAAAATATTCGGCTTGGTTCGAACCACTCTTGACATGATGCTTTGTAGTTCTTTTCCGGGGTAGAGTGATGGAGCGCAATCGGCCCTAGACAGATTGACCTTAATGGGCAGTTGCCTGCCTTTGGCAATCAGCTCGGTAATCTGGGCGTTGATGCCGACAAATTGGGCTGGATCAAGAGGGGCGTTAGTCTTAGGTTCGGTTAATGCGCAATTATTTTTTTGCTTTGGTTTGCGGACATAGTTCCCCGATCGAGGCACCGCCTCAAGATAGCCTTCAGTCTCCAGAAGACGACATACCTGTATAGCAGTGCTGGGGCTGATATTGTGACGAGTTTGTAAATTCCGAATTGATGGAAAGCGACTTCCAATGGCAAGCGTTCCCAGCTCAATCGCACTGCGATAGTCTGAGGCAATTTTCTGGTAAAGTGTTTGCGAAATGGCTTTCCCCTATTGAACGCTATTACAAATGACCCATTTGCCCTGTAAACCATAACAGAATACTAAACTTCAAAACTGTACCGGTATAGATAGTCCTAATCTGTATCTATACCCTAAGATCCATTCAAAATAAATTAGACCTCATTCAAGTAAATGGTGGGGTTGGTAATGAATCAAGCGGTCCGAGAAGAAAATTTCAAGCGTGAGTTTGCAAAAAGTATTGAAAGTTCCAGCGCAAAAGAGTGTCTCAGATTTGATGCTCAACAGGCGCAAATACTCAATCAATTTGCTTGGGAGATGGCAAAGTTTGGCGGGCCACAAAGAGCAGGCGCCAATAGTAAGGCATCAATGGCGGCTACGGAAATTAAGATTTTGTTGAGTCCGGCTCAGCGTGCGTTGTTTTGTTTGATGGATTATTGGATAGCCATATACAAGATGTACCTAAAGAATTGCCTTCACTGAGTGAGCTTGAAGCATCTGAAGTTACGCTGCACCTTGCCTCACGCAGTCAAATTCTATTAAAGCTTGTTGAACACAATGCGTTTGCATATGACTTTGATAATGGCGGAAAGATAGTCCGACTGGTGGGCAATTTCAAAGGTGGCGGCATTCAAAAAGTGCGTGAAGAAACGAATGTAGTTGAGCTCAGCTCACATTCTGGTTTGGCCTTAGGACCACATACTGAAGCTCCTTATTGGTGCTCTGTCAGAAGCGATGGGGTTCATTCGCCAGCACCCTCATCTTTGATTCTCACAGCAATCTTTAACCCCAAAGAAGAGCCAACCAGCATTATTCCGATTAAGCCAATTTTGGAAAAAATTGGCTCAGTAAATACTTTAGCGCTTACAACTAAGCACTTTAATTTCAGCAGAAGTGATTCTTTTGTTGCGGGAGTTGGCGAAGCTGGAAAGAATGTCTCCATGGTTGAGTTTGATGAACATCTAGGCTTTGTTATTCGGTACAACGCGTATCGATTTTCGGTGAGTGATCATGCTCCATATGCCGTTAAGAAGGCTTTCGAAGCTTTTACGAGTGAGGTCGCTAACTTCAGGCCAACTACCTATAACTTAAGTCAAAACAACGTCCTGGTAATTAATAATGATATTGCTCTGCATTGCCGCGACATTATTAAAGACAATCGCAGATTGCTAGTGCGCTTATTTGGAAGCTCAAGAAGCGCAAAGATGTTAACTACCAATCCAGATCCAATCATCGCAACCGGTGGTTAAGCCTGTTCCTGAGTTAGGGAATTGCGAAAACATTAATTTGGAAAGTAATAAATGATGGTGACGTGGGATGTGGTTTTGATTTTGGCTGCCGTAGCTTTTATGGCAGGGTTTTTTGATGCGATCGCTGGCGGCGGGGGTCTGATCACTTTGCCGGCATTGTTTCTGGCGGGAATAGATCCTGTTGGCGCAATTGCGACCAATAAGGGGTCGCCACAGAAAACGGAACAAATCGTACGTTAAGACCCTTTTAGCAAATCCCCTCTAAACAACGGCTAGACAATATATGCCACTTAGTGGCATAATAAACAAATGAAGCGAGTATTTAAAACCCGTTACTTTAGTCGGTGGTTGCGCAAGACAAATTTAACTGAGAGCGCGTTATGTCAGGCTGTGGCAGAGATGTCGCATGGCCTAATTGATGCCGATCTTGGTAACGGAGTCGTTAAAAAGCGCATTGGTCTTGCCGGTAGAGGCAAACGTGGTGGCGCTCGAACATTAGTTGCGACCAATAAAGGCAATAGATGGTTTTTCGTCTACGGGTTCGAGAAAAGTGATCGGGCCAATATTGCAGACGATGAGTTAGAAGCGTTAAAGGATATCGCAACACAGCTGTTGGCCAGAACGGGGCAGCAACTCAATGCAGCGGTTGAAGATGGTTCATTACAGGAGATTTGCAATGGCAATTAAAACCAAGGCTAAAAGCCTAATATTTGAAGCTGTTCATGAAACAGCCAGTGATCTACATCGCCTGGGATTTATTGATAAGCGAAAGATGAATAAGTTCGACGCTCTATGTCTTGATCCAATTCCAGAATATGACAGCGGAAAGATTCGAGCCCTGCGCGATCACCTTCAATTGAGTCAAGCTGTTCTGGCAGCCGTGCTCAATACAAGCTTATCAACGGTGCGCAAATGGGAGGTTGGGGACAAGCATCCTAGTGGACCATCGCTAAAGTTACTTAGCCTACTAGAGCGTAAAGGCTTAGAAGCGGTCCTTTGAGGCTCTATTGGGATTCTAAGCCTAAACCAGCGGAATTTGTCCAGCCCAAATATTCGTTTGAGCAACTGAAAGATGGAGTAGTCCCATAGCAACACTAAAGGGCGACAAATCAATACGTAAGGCCTAATGCCTCCCACAAAAAATCATATGAAACTGGTTCGCGTTGTTGCTCTTTTGCCGATAATTGCTCTGAAGCTTCATAACTTCGAATTAAACCTTTAACGCGCTCTAGCCCTGCAGGGGTCGTCATGGCTTGCCTTGGAGTTTGATTCTCAAGCATGGGGATAGGCTCATCTGCCCAGTTGGCATACATCCGATGCAACGCTGATTCAATTACCTTGGTAATTTCGACTGAGCTGATGTCGTCTTGGATGCTTGGAGATTTCTTTTTGGCTGCGCTGGGCTTTTGCTTTGAAATAGGGGTCGCTTGGTCGATCATTTCGCGTATTTGAAACTTGACTGCATCGCCTGCTAGCGCATCAAACCAAATACGGCCTTGATCGGCATAGCGCTGCGTTTTATAAAAAACAGCGACTTGATTGCTTGTAGTATCAGGCTCAATACTGACAGTCGGACGTATTTTCCCGTCAGTGCATTCAAGATGGCGAGCCCAGCCATCCGTGATATTGCCTTCAACATCCAATTCGTTTTCTAGGCGCTGCGCGAGCAACTTCCAACTGTGAACCAAGTAGTGATCTGTAATAAATAACATCGGATCGCCACTAAAGGCATCGATCATTTGTGGCATTGGCAAAGGCGCTACAAATTGTTTGAGCCACTGAGACAGAATAATGAGGCTGAGCTCTTCTTGTTTGGCTTTTTTGCGATCTTTGCTAAATTCCTCAAGATAGGTTTCATAGACCTGTGTAACCATATGACCCACTATTCTCGAGAAGGGATAGGCGCAGCCCGATAATTCGAAATGATCTTGCACGGTCATGACGCGACATCCCAGGCGCATGCCTGGCTCAAGGTTACGTGTCCCCGAGCGTTCGCGCACTACGATTGGGGGCGCTTGCAAATCGACTGCATCACACAGTGTTGCTTGCGCTCCCGGAACAACATCGGTCACATCGTATAAGCGTAGCGGCTGCCTAGAGAGCTGTGTAATCCAGGCTCGCTGCCCAGGGTAAGCGTGGGGCCACCTTCGCCCAGGACATGATCAGCAATATTGCGTAAAGAGCCTTTGACTAAAATACTGCCTTGCGCCAACAGCCACTCAGTTAAATTAATATCAACGCCAGTGTAGGTATCGGCATGTAATTTATCGAGCGCTTTGATTTCTTCGGGAGCGAGGACTTCACTTAGCAATTTTTCTCGCGCTACTTGCATGCCCTTACGGTGGCGATCAAATAACCAAGCAAGTGCTTTGGACGCTGCGCCCTCATGATTCTTAGACTGCGATTGGGTCATCAAAAGATTCAAAGCAGTCGAACAGCAGTACTCATATTGTTTACCACTGCCGCAGGGGCATAAGGCATTTGGGGGAATGTGCATGGGAAATTTTGCCCGCTAAAGATGTATTTGATCTGGAAATTTTATAGCTAGCCAGAGTTTTTTGCTCTGGTAACTGTTCCATGCAAGCAGCATCGTTATCGCAATCGGTTATTTTCCGCAGTAACGAAGGGGAGACATTCCAACCTTGCCCATCTGAAGTAATCAATATCTATTTTCATATGCGGGATTTAATTTTTTATGATATCGGTAATGGCTGCCGAGATTTGCGATGGAGCGTCATGGGGAGGAAGGAATAACCTTTATATAAAGCATTGTTCAGCTCTTTTGGGCTTTCTAGCGTGCGCAAATCCACTGCATTAGAAATGAGCTTTTGTAAACTCACTTTGAGTTCAAGTAGGCTAAGCTGCGAGCCAAGGCAAAAATGATGCCCAAACCCAAAAGCCAAGTGCGGGGACTGAGGCCTAGTAATACTAAATAACTCAGGGTTGATGTATACCAATGGATCTCGATTGGCCCCGGCAATATCGACAATCACTAAATCATGGGGCTTGAGAAGTTTCCCATCAATCGTTATTTCTTGGATAACGATTCTGCCTGTGTATTGCACTGGAGAAGCAAACCGTAGAATTTCATCGATTGCGCCATTGATTAAGGCTGGTTGCGCCTTTAGCTTTGTAAATTCATTTGGAAATTTTGATAGCAAATAAAAAGCGTTCCCAATCAAATTGTGTGTGGTCTCATAGGCACCAAAAAGCAATGTGCAAAGCTGTGAGAATAAAACCCGCCTTGCTCGTGGACCCTCAAATTCAGGCAAGCTAATTAGGCTGTAGAGAATTTTATTTTCTTCGCAAATAAAATTGCCCGAGGCAATTTGAGTATTAAAAAATTGCGCCATAGCAAGCACCGCAACCTGGGCCTTGATGGCTAAATCATGCGACTCAATTGGGCTGCCCAAGAACTGAGAAATCGCCTGGCACCAGTCAAAAAATTCTACTGTATTGGGGATATCAATTCCCAGTAAATCGCAAATGCTTAGCAAAGGGATTTGCTGAGCAATGTCTTTGACGGCATCAACTTGCTGTTTATTAATGGCGGTAGTGATGACACTATCCGCGATAGCGCTCAATCGTGCCTCAAAATGGCCACTCATTGCTGATCGCAAGTGGGTGATCAGGATCTTACGCATCCGCTGATGCTTTTCTCCCTCTAGAAACACCACTGACTCATTAAAAAGAGCCTTAAAGGGTCGTAAAGAGGGCTGCTCGCCAGCTAGCTCACAGCTCCTTAACCAACGATTGGCCCTTTGAGCAGAAAGATGAGGATTGGTTAATGCCCACTTTGCCGTGGCGTAGTCGTCAACCACCCAAGCCCCACCCGAAAATTTAGTAGACCAGTGCATTTGCCCTTATTAAGCGATTTCTTGGGGTGACTTATCTTTTCTGGCAAAAGACAGGGTAAGTTGATGCAGTGGATGGGACAGCGCACGACTGACCATATCTGTTTTTGCGCCATACTCGCTTAAAAACTCATAGGCACGAATATTTTTTCGCTTGCCTTGTGCCCGCACCTTGCGGATGTGACCAGCAGCTAACAATTCATCCAGATATCGGTGGGCAGTAATTTCGCTCATGCCTTCAATCATCTCGATAATTGATTTTGCCTCCATGGGACCGGCAAGAGCTAATAAAGAAGTGATTTCTTTTTTCTTTTGCTCTTTCATGGCTTGTCGGTAATGTGGCATGGATTGTTTAAGATGCACTGGCAATCATTGTTTCAAATTGCCCCTGTTAAAATGTTTCAGTCAAGACTCTCAATACAAACAATACAGGGCTAGGACAATTTATTTTGCATTGGCTTTGCATTGAGCCACCAGTAACGTTTCAGGGCCATCATCATTCCAAGTTCCCGATCGCATTTGGCGAATCTTTTCTAAAACGGTATATCCCTCTTCATTGCAAATATCGCCCATCTGTTGCAGGCAACTTTCATAGGCGCCTACTGAGCAATGGACCGCATGAGAGGGTTGGCCTGCTGCGTTATAAAACTCAGTACGTGGCGGCTTGTTTGCGCAGGCGGAGAGCATGGCTATTGAGCCAATCAAGAGTAGGCTTTGCTGCCGACGTTTAAAAGAGAGTCTGCATGGAGGAAATAAGGCCACTGAATTTATCCGATCTGAAAATATAATCAATTTATAGCATAGATGTCGATTGATTTTATGGGAGCTACGCCAAAAAAGCCAAACTGCTAGCACGGTATTTTTGTATTCCATGCCATGCGGTTTGACCCCCCTTTTTTTTAACTCAATGCCCAATCGGATAAATAGGGGTAAACACTAATTAGGATTTTGAAATTAAAACTTATACCCCACCCCAACAAGGGCGCTAGTGGTCGTTGGTTTAATAGTTCCGCCGGTGCCTAGGCCATCAGGTCGAGTTGAATAACTAGCGTAGTTCAACTCGCCAAAGCCATACAAACCACCGCGAATAATCTGCTTGTAACCAAGGCCCAAGGAGAGGCCCGAAGAGTTGATATTGGCCGGGTTTGGTGTATTGGTGCCAATAGCAAAACTAGCGCCAGTAAAGCCAATCTTGGCATAGGCCAAACTGTCTTTATTAATCGCAATGGCTGGTGAAATAAAGAGGTTGTACGAATTTTTGAGATTGTAGGTTCCAGCATTAGAAATTGTTTCTGCTGGCACCGACACCGTGTAATTGGCCTGGGAGCCTGCAATAGGAGCATATTCAGCGCCAACACCCAAGAGAAAATAGTTCGCTACCGGAAAATAAGCGCCCAGACCGACTGTGCCCGTAAATGAGTTGGAGCGATTGGTGCTGACGGAATAATTATTGCCGGAACCATCGTTATAGGTGCCACCGGTTGAGCTTAATGAGGTAGAGCCATAGCCAATGCCAGCTTGGCCATAAAAACCACCAAAGGCAGATTGCTCAGCCAAGGCTGCGGTGGAAATGAAACTGGCAGATGCGAAGGCAGTTAAGGCAACGGCTAATTTACGTTTTTGCAATTGAAACTCCTGAGAATGGTTGAGACAAATACTAAGCTACAAGACCTCTCACGAAGTGAATGAAATGGACACTTTTCTTTAGACGATTAATTCATTGAAATGCTTACGGCAACCATCAAACTCTAGATGTCATATAAGCAAAAACCCTAATAAATACTGTGTTTTGACACCATCAGCAAGGTAATCGGGGCCTTAGGCATTAAATTGGTTGCCCATAGTGCCTAATCAAGGCTAAGCCCCAAAAGCCTCCCTCATCTGCTTAGCCCGCTTAATGTCATCTCCATGTAAATAAATGGAGGTAGTGGCAATCGAAGCATGGCGTAGATTGTCGCGCACTGTGGTTAGTTCAACCCCTTTAGCTAATGAGTGCGTAGCATGGGTATGGCGCATCCAATGGGGGGTTGCAAGACGCACCTTTGCTGCTAAAGCGGGCTGCTCGCTTTCAACAGTAGTGGCAACAGTTTCAAAGAAACGCTCTAAAAGTTTGCGCAGGCGCGCACAAGTAATCCCCGCGGTATGTTTGCTCTGGTCTTTACCCTCATTTTTATTTTCACTCGTATTGGATTGATTCTTTTGAAGCGAGCCAATGAGCGGCGCATCCGCTTTCCAATATCGCGGGGTGGTGGGCAATTCTCTAGCGACCAAGTATTGCTCTAGAGCTAACTTAGCCATCGGTGGCAGTACCACCTTGCCGATCTTTTGACCCTTACCCATCACATGGAGCCAATAATCTCCACGACTATCTTTTTCAATGGCGCCTAGTGTGGCGCCAACCAATTCACTGGCCCGCAATCCGGTTGCATAAGAAAAATCCAAAATAAATCGCAATCTCTGAGCAGCTTTTTCTTGCCAACCATAAGACCATTCCAAGCCATCGGCAATCGAGCGAATGAGTTGCCACTCCCCGGATGTAAAAGTGTGGCTAATTTCCATGGCATTGGCTCTGTTTGCACCTTTGACTTTGATTCCAGAAAAGGGGTTGGAGAGCATGTAGCCCTTATCCATGAGCCAGCGAAATAAACCGGTAATCACGGTCAAAGCGTAGGCAACCGATCCAGGGGATAGCGGACCCACAAAAGGTTTCCACTCTAGTGAAGACCGAGGACGCGCCGGACCAATCCAGCGCACTCTTGGCGTCGGATGGCGCAAAAATTGCCGATAGGTAATTGCATCTTCTGTTGTCAAAGACGATAAAGCCCGCCCTCGCTCTTTAATGGACCACAGAATCAAGCGCTCTACTTCTTTGCGGTACGAGTCGTGCGTGACTTTGTTTTCATGTAAGGACAACCAAGCTTGCACCGCTTCATAGTCATTACCGGCATCTAAAGTGCAGTGCGCACGAGGCGCTCTAAAGGTGCCGCGTGCACCATTAAGGTCGCCAGGCAACACCATGGTCGGTAGATTTTCCCAAGGAACAATCTCTGGACTAGTTTGTATGATTAGCGCTCTAGCCTTGGCGGTGAGCTGGGGATGGTTGGCAAAAAAAGCTTCAATCTTTTTAGCGCTGGCTGCGCCCAATCCTGGCAACGCAAGCCACCAGCGTTTGCGTCTTGGGATGCGCACCGTTAAATCCGCCAAGGTAGCAATGCCATGCTCCTTGAGAGTTCTGGCAATTCGCTGCGAAAACCACATTCCGACCGCATCACTGATTAAGGGCTGCGGCACTACGGCAATCTTCAGCTGATCAATGGCATTTATTGCCTTACCGGCCATCTTGCGCTTGTCTTTTTCTGGATGGGCGATGACTATCAGCAAAGCAGCCTGGTGTTTTTCTTTGGCGATGGCAATCAGTTGCGCGCGGATTTGCCCAATCATCCCTCTGGCTGATTGCCCCCTTTGCTTTTGCTCTGGGAGATAGCGCTCTACCGCTTCCCGTGAGCTTACACCAGCGTACCATGCCCGCAAAGCAGCTAATTGCGGTTCATTGGGGAAATCGGTCATAGATTCGAAGGTTGCCAAAGGAGGTGAATGGTTGTTAAAGATGTTTTCATAAAAGTGAGTTTATGATTATTTTATAGTTATGTCCATAATAATGATTATAGAATTAGTTTTAAATATTTTTCAACTTAATATGCAAAAGTAGTTTCATTGCAAGCATAAAAGCAGGCTATTTCTCTAAAGGAAAACTTCGATGCCACGTCGCCCAATATTATCCGCAGTAGAAAAAGAGGGATTAATAGCAATCCCCATTGACAAGGAGGGCCTAATTGAGCGCTACACATTGTGTGAGAAAGATATTTCCTGGGTGAATCAAAGACGTGGCGATCAAAATAGATTGGGAATGGCAATTCAAATTTGCTTATTGCTATACCCTGGGCAGGGTTTATTGCCAAATTCACCCACCCAAGTCCCTAATGAATTGGTAACTTGGGTTGCCAAGCAACTTAATATTGATCCAGACCAATGGGACGATTATGCTTTAAGGTCGGAAACTAGGCGCGAACATTTACTTGTCTTAAGAGCTTATTTGAAGATTGCGGCATTTGGGATCAGTGAGCGCCGACAGTTAGTCTTGGCGCTAACAAATCTTGCCAGTCAATCTGATAAAGGCATTGTATTGGCAGAATATGCAGTAACCCACCTGAGAAATAACAGCATTATTGTTCCAAATATTGATGTCATTGAGAGGGCCTGCGCTCAAGCCCTAACGCAGGCTAATCGTCAAATTTTCAAGGTCTTACATTCCTCTCTCACCGCTACCCACAAAGAACGCCTTGACCATCTTCTAGAGCGTCGCACCCAATCAACTGTCACTTGGCTCACGTGGATGCGCCAATCGCCAGGAAGAAGCAATTCGCGTCAGATGATAGAGCATATTGAGCGCTTGCATGCCTGGCAGTTTCTGGGTCTTCCCGAGGGAATTGAAAAGCAGGTGCATCAAAATAGGTTGCTCAAGATAGCGCGCGAAGGCGGTCAAATGAGTTCAGCCGATTTAGCAAAATTTGAACCTGCTCGCCGATATGCCACCTTGGTAGCTATCGCCATTGAAAGCACGGCAACCGTGATTGATGAAATCATTGATTTGCATGACAAGATCTTAGGACGTATTTTTAATGCGGCAAAAAATAAGCACCACCAGCAGTTTCAAGAATCAGGTAGAGCAATAAATAACAAGGTTCAACTTTATGGTCGCATTGGCAAGGCCCTGGTCGATGCCCGAGAGCAGAAACAAGATCCATTTAAAGCAATTGAATCAATCATCAATTGGGATGATTTTGTGTGTAGCGTGCAGGAAGCGCAGCAACTGGCCCAACCTGATGATTTTGATTTTCTGCACCGCGTTAACGATAGCTATGCCATGTTAAGGCGCTATACCCCTGAGTTCTTGCAGGTGTTGCAGTTTAAAGCGGCGCCGGCAGCTAAAGAGGTCATGAAAGGCATTGACCTAATGCGTACATTAAATCGAGATAGCATACGCAAAATCTCCAATAAGGCGCCTCTAGGTTTTGTGAAGCGTCGCTGGCAAAAATTAGTCATGACAGATGACGGCATCGATCGCAGATATTACGAGCTATGCCTATTATCGGAACTCAAAAATGCCTTGCGCTCGGGCGATATCTGGGTCAAAGGCTCGCGCCAGTTCAAAGATTTCGAAGAATATTTGGTGACTCCCGATCAATTTTCCAGTCTGAAGAAAAATCAAGAAATTCCATTGCCTCTGGAAGGTGGTGGCGATCAGTATTTGGAAAACCGATTGGCGCACTTAAAAAGCGAATTGACCAAAGTAAACGAGCTTGCCAAGCTAAATGATTTGCCTGATGCCAGCATTACGCAATATGGACTAAAGATAACACCTCTAGATGCTTCTGTGCCGCAGGCTGCTCAAATATTGATTAATCAAGTGGTGGCAGTGCTACCCCATATCAAAATTACCGAACTATTGCTAGAGGTCGATTGTTGGACCAATTTTACGCGACACTTTAGCCATCTCAAAAACGGGGATTTGACCAAGGATAAAACCCTTCTCCTAACTGCCATCTTAGCGGATGGGATTAATTTAGGTCTAAGTAAGATGGCTGAGTCTTGTCCTGGGACTACCTATGCCAAATTATCTTGGCTACAAGCTTGGCATATTCGCGATGAAACCTATAGCGCAGCTTTAGCCGAGCTCACTAATGCACAACTCAAGCATCCTTTTGCCCAGCACTGGGGCGATGGCCGCACATCCTCTTCAGATGGTCAGCGATTTAAAGCTGGCAGCAAGGGTTTAAGTACTGGGCACATTAACCCCAAATACGGATCTGAACCGGGACGCCTGTTTTATGCCCACATCTCCGATCAATACATGCCATTTCATAGTAAGGTGATTAATGTGGGCATTCGCGATTCAACCTATGTGCTCGATGGCCTTTTGTACCATGAGTCTGACTTGCGAATTGAAGAGCACTATACCGATACTGCCGGTTTTACGGATCACGTTTTTGCACTAATGAGCTTGTTAGGATTTAAATTTGCACCACGTATTCGCGATCTAGCGGATACCAAGCTGTATACCCCCAAATCTGAAAAGGAGGTCTATGAGTCTTTAAAGCCGTTAATCGGGGGCACTTTGAATGTTGAGCATATTCGCGAGCATTGGGATGAGATTTTGCGCTTAGCCACTTCCATCAAACAAGGCACCGTAACTGCTTCATTAATGCTCAGAAAATTAGGCAGCTATCCACGGCAAAACGGTCTGGCGATTGCCTTGCGCGAACTAGGCCGCATTGAAAGGACAATCTTTATTCTGGAATGGCTACAAAGCGTGGAATTGCGCCGCCGTGTCAATGCTGGCTTAAACAAAGGTGAGGCCAGAAATGCCTTGGCGCGAGCTGTCTTTTTTAACCGCTTAGGAGAAATCCGAGATCGCAGCTTTGAGCAGCAGCGCTACCGAGCCAGTGGCCTGAACCTCATTACCGCTGCTATTGTTTTGTGGAATACGGTCTATTTGGAGCGTGCCACCTTATCTCTGGAAAAACAGGGCAAGGCAAGCGATGCAGAGTTATTCCAATACTTGTCGCCTCTGGGTTGGGAACATGTCAACTTGACCGGGGATTACGTTTGGCTGGGCGCCAAACTAGGGCCCAATAAATACCGACCTTTACGGCCGCTAGAGAAGTCTTAGCGTACGATTTTTTCCGTTTTCTGTGCCGACCCCAATAAGTTTCAGGCGGCATCGGCAACCATTTCAGCTACAGCCACCTTTGCTCGCAAGGGCATGATTGAGTGGAGAAAAGGAAGATTCTTACTCCTCTTTGGCTTTTTAGGTGGCATATCTGGAGCGCTTTTAGTGAGCTATACCAACAAAGCCATTTTAGAAATGTGTGTGCCCATCATGTTGATATTGGTTGCCATCTACTTTGCCCTAGCCCCCAAGATAAGCGATAAAGAAGCTAAAGAACGCATCTCGATAACCGTGTTTTCGTTTGTCGTTGCCCTATGAAGTGGATGGTTAAATTGGCGTGGCTAAGCGCCATTTATTTTTTAGTCAAAATTTTAGATTCAATAATTCTTGGGCCTTCACAATTCCCCGGTCTTAATGGGCTTATGACAATTTCTGTCCTGCTTGCATTGGGTGGCTATGTTTTGGTTTGGGGGTATGTGGCGGCAGTAGATCGGTTGTTTCAAACCGTGGAGATTGCCTTGAATATTGCCAATCTTGAATGTAAATAGCCGCAAAAATTTTAAAGAGTTCAACAACTATCACCTTTAAAGGGGGAATCATGGCATTAAAAGCTTGTAAAAATTGTAGTAGGGAGATCAGCGCTAGTTTGGATAGGAGGGCCAAGTGTCCGCTTTGCGGTCATGATGATCCACTTTATAAACAGAGAAACTTTAATTTATTTATGACTGGCTCAACCTTAGTGGTTGTCGCTTATCTATTCCCAGATATTTTTGTTAATTTGTACCATAACGTTTTTAAGTAAAGCTAGGTCTCTATCGATATTGGTGCGACTTGTCCACCAATATCGCGGCCTTGCCCGCAGTAGCATTACTAGGCCATATGGAGCTTCTGGATAAAAACTTAATTCTGGGTACCAAGTTAAATAGGTAGAAAACTGAGGCTCCTGATCGGGAGCAAATTTATTCCAAACTATTTCATAGAGTTCAGCACTTGCCCTAAAAAAGATATAAGGGGTTTTGCCGTGCTTTAATTGTGGCCAAGGTAGCCATGTGAGGTGTCCTTGGCATGATGCCAGGGTTTTATATTGTCCGGAATGATTTAGCGCTTGAACTAGCTCCCTAACTCTTGGCTCAATACCGTCAAGATTTAGGTGCGTATCGTTAAAGCAGACCGTGCCAATTTGTTCGCCATCTAAAAAGAACTTAAGATGATAGAAAATACCCCTGTACTTCCTAACCTGATTACAAATTACCTCTGTAATTATTAGAAAATAACGCTGTAAAAATGGAGAAAACTGTTTGTTCATTAGAAATTACCTTTGGAATTTACACCAACCGCGCAATACGATGCTCCGTTTTTTTGCTTATTTTCCATTGCACAACCCCAGCAAGTGGTTCTTTATGCACTACGTTAGGTTGAATTGGATTTTTGAAAAGTGCTGCAATTGCCAATTTTTTATAAAAAATATACCGATTGGTGACGGCTTGGTGACCGAAATGGTACCTCAAAATACTATAAGTTACAGCCGCCCATTAAATATGAAATAGAAATAGAGTCTCTAATGAGTGCTGATTAATATTGAGTTTTCCCCTATAGCGCTATTGGATTCATAAGACATATTAAGACCGAACAATTCCACTGGGATATGTTTAGCAAGCAATGGCAAAAAGGAGTGCTGTTTAACTAAGGTTTTGACCCCCCCCAAAAAAAAGTACCACGGCTCAAAACTAGAGCAAGGGCGCTTTTAATCCCCTTAATCATGGAGGAGATAGGGATGAAAAAATCCCGATTTACTGAAGAGTGGGTGGCCCATGCCTTGCATCAAGCCGAAGGCGAAAATTATTCATTAGAAATTACTTTTGGAATTTACGCATGGGCCTTGAGTTAGATTGTCTAATGACATACCTACACCTCAGTATGAGCTAACCACCTGTAATTTTTCTGGCTCTAAATCATGTCCCAGTAGTCCTGAGTTTGCTAAAAGGCGCAGCCTTGCTGAGCGGTATTCGGCAATACACCGAATGCGCTCTTGCTGCGCCTCGGCCAAAGCTGTTTGCGTAGTGATTAATTCTAAAATATCCGCAGCACCCTTTTCATAGCGATTGACTGAGGACTGTACCGCTGCCATTGCCGCTTCTAATAATTTTTGAGAGAACTCTAAATTGGTGAAAGAGGAAATCACATCCGCATGGGATTTAACGATGTCGGTCAAAATTTGATGGGTGGTATCTTCTAATTCTGCCTGCGCCTTTTCGGCTTGACCCTCTTGCCCGCGTATTTTATAGGTTGTTCCAAAGCCCTCAAAAATTGGGATGCTCAATGTTAATCCAACAGTAGTTGTATTGGAATTGGTGGGCTGCAACCCTTGGTTTGGATAGCCATTTTGATAAAAATTACCTACAAAATCAATTGTTGGCAGGCCAGCAGATCTCGCCGAGGTAATTTTTTCTTTGGCAGATTCCCATTGGGCTTTAGCTGCTTTAATGGCGGGATGTTGAAGTTCAGCCTCCTCTAGCCAGGCGTTAAGATCTTTTAAGTCCTGCCTGTGAGCTTGCTCATTTAGATCTTCCAGTACTAAATGAGTGTTGGTGGGTAGTCCCATTGCAAAAATGAGGGCTGCTTGTGCCTTGAGATAATCTCCATTCGCCCGACTACTAGTCAGTTGAGCCTTGGCTAACGCTGTTTGTGCTTGTAAGGTATCGCTTTTCGCGGATACCCCTTTATTTTCGCGACGTAAAGTTGCCTCCCAAGAAGATCTTGCCAGGGCCACTGCTTGAGTCTTAGCGCTAACAGTTGCCTTAGCGGTTAAAACATCAAAATAGCTTTGAATGGTACTGGACATCGCCTTTTGAATGCTGGCATAGTGAGCGTTTAACGCAGCCTCTAACAAATGATTCGCAGATGCTCTGTTGGCTGCTCTACCCCCAAAATCAAAGAGACGCCAGGTAAGGTTGGCGTAAACCATCTTACCGCTGGTAATGGTATTCGCATTGTAAAGAGACTGCGGATAATTAACTTGGGTTTGCTGAGGGCTAAATGTTGCGCTTGCGGTTGGCAAATAAGCGCTTCTTGCCTCACCCACAGCCCCTGCCTGAACCTTAATCGTTGCCCAAGCTTGCTTGATTTGCGGGTTATTACATAGTGCCAGATCAAGCACCTCACCGAGTCCGAGGGCTTGTGATAAAGCTACTTGCGCAGGGCATGCAATGGATATGCCGTCAGGCAAGGAGGGGCCTGTTTGTAGAATGGGGGGCTTAGTCCACAAAGGATCTTCCAGAAGATCAGGTGCATTGGCCGACTTTGGCAAAGTCGGCCAATTAAAGGCGTTGGCATTATCGGAGACAACGCCTAAAGCGTAATAAGTAAACAAGACTACTGCGACCAATTTGATGGGGCGCAATAGTAGTTTTAGTTGGCGATGCATGCCGTCTAAATAAATTCCATGGACACTTAGCCTGGCGGCATTTAATGATGTCCGCTCAGCAATTTGCTTTAGCTTGGCCTGTAACCAAAGTATGATTTTTTTAGTGGACTTACTGTTAGCGCTCATGCAAGCTCTCGTGGGCATGGGTCATCAAAGGTGAGAATACATACTCGATAATGCGACGTTCACCGGTTTTGATTTCTACGCTGCCGCCCATCCCTGGCGAGAGGGGCATGTCTTTACCGTCGATCAGGATGGTCGGCTTTTTCAAGGAGACTTTGACGGCGTACATCAAGCCCTTATTGCTGCCACCATCTTTTTTGGGATCAGCATCTTTGCCGGCCAACTGTCCTGTGCCATTGCCTGAAAAATCCACCGCATCTCGTGAGACGTGCGTAACAATTGCAGCAATCGTACCGTACTTGGTGTACTCATATGCGTCAATCTTGACTTGGGCAACTTGCCCCTCTTGTATAAAGCCAATGTCTTTGTTTTCTACATAGGCTTCTAGCTCTACGCTATGCTGGTCAGGGACAATGAGCATTAAGGGCTGGGCTGCAGGCACTACGCCACCAACAGTATGAACGGTCAGTTGTTGCACAACGCCGTCAACCGGGGAAATAATACGCAATTGCTCGCTGTGGGCTTGTGCTTTATTGGCATCTTGCACAGCGCCTGACCAAATGCGAGTGGCTTGATATAGATCGTCTTGAGCGGTTTTGCGAGTCTCTGCTGTAAGAGCGGCCAACTGGGTTTTGGCGTCATCCAATTGGCCTTGCAAGTCAATGCGGGCCTGCTCTTTTTCTAAATAGGCGTGGATAGATACATCATGCTCTCTTGCCAATTCTTCATAATCTTTTGCGCGATGAGTAGCTAAGGGCAGTGCATCACCAAAGCGTTTGATTTGCGAGGCGATGCGAGCACGTTTGGCAATATAGTCGCGCCAGAGGTCTTGCAAGTGCTCAGCTTCATTTTGATAATGTGCTGAATCTATATCTTTCATGGGTGCTAAAGTGGGCTCTTTATTGGAGCCCAAAGATTGCAACAAGGCTTTAGAGCGCCCCATTTGCAAGAGAGTTAACTGGCGATCGCCCTCTGCTTTACTTTGCTCGCTATCGGAGCCTCTAGCATCGAGTTCAATGAGAAGTTCACCTGCTTTGACGCTTTGTCCTTCTTCTACATGGAGGGCGATTACTTTAGCGACCTCCGTCGCGGCAATGGTTTTGGTATATCCGCCGACAATGATCTTGCCCTGACCATTGACAATGATGTCCATTTCCCCCAAGATAGCCCATAGCAATAAGGTGAGCAATAACACAATGAGGATATGTGCTACCCCGCGTCCTGCTGGCGAAACGGGTGCTGTTTGCAAGGCTAGTGCGGCAGGTAAAAAATCCGCTTCATCGGCCTTAAGATCAGGTAGCGTGATTTGAGCGCGGCGCTCCCACCAAAAGGCGAAAACTGCTTTGTAATGATTCAAAAGTACTTGGTAGGCCTCTTTGCGATGGCGCCAACCCTCCATGCGCGTAAAGTTGATTTTAGCGCGTAGCCATGCCCGTAGCTTTTGAAATCGATGCTTGATATGATCGGTGAGGATCTGCGTTTGCTTTTTTATTCTCCCTAGCCAATTCATCAGATCGCTCCGGTATCTGGGTTTAGGGTTGAATTTGGATCATGGCGTGCATTTTGGCTTGCGTTCGGCGCACCATCACCACCTTGCTGCAGGCGATAGAGATGCGAATAAATGCCTTGAGGATTTTGCAGTAATTGAGTATGACTGCCCACTTCAACAATTTGCCCTTTATCTATCACCACGATACGGTGGGCGTCTCTCACGGCCGATATACGATGGGCAATAATTAACACGGTCCTATCCTTGCAAATTCGCTTCATATTGTCTTGAATAATTTTTTCAGACTCGTAATCCAGGGCGCTTGTTGCCTCATCAAAAATAAGCACGCGCGGATTTCCAATGAGTGCTCTGGCAATAGCGATGCGTTGACGTTGCCCACCCGATAATCCCGTGCCATGCTCACCCACCATTGTGTCGTACCCTTCGGGCAGCTCACAAATAAATTCGTGAGCACCGGCGAGCTTGGCGGCCGCCATAATGGTTTCAATAGATAGCGCTGGGTTGGTGAGTGCAATGTTAGCTCTTACCGAGCGGTTAAAGAGCATGTTCTCTTGCAAGACCACGCCAATTTGCTGGCGCAGCGAAGTGGCATCAATAATGGCAATGTCTTGCCCATCAACGAGTACTTTGCCACGATCAGGAACATAAAGACGCTGCACCAATTTGGTTAAGGTGCTTTTGCCGGACCCGGAGCGACCCACAATCCCAATCACCTCTCCTGGTTCTATCGATAAACTAATTTGATGTAATACGTCTGAGGCATCGGGGCGATACCGAAAGGACATGCCTTCAAAGGCAATGGCGCCTTGCAATCTGGGTAGACAGGTCTTTGAACCTTCGATTTCGGTGCGGGTATTAAGAATATCGCCTAGGCGACTCATAGAGATGCCCACTTGCTGAAAATCATTCCATAATTGCGCTAATCTGAGGATGGGGTTAGATACTTGGCCGGCCAACATATTAAAAGCGACTAATTCACCCACGGTGAGTTTGCCATCAATGACTAAAGTGGCGCCAATCCACATAATCAATGCAGTAACTAACTTGCTAATTAGTGTCACACCACCGCTAGCAATAGTGGATACATTGGTGACGGATAATCCAGACGAAACGTAAGCCGCCAACTGCTGATCCCATTTTTGAGTCCAGCGAGGCTCCACAGCTAAGGCTTTGACGGTATCGATACCGCTAATAGTCTCAACTAAAAAAGATTGGTTTTCCGCTCCTTTGGCAAATTTATCATCCAGGCGCTTGCGAATAACCGGGGTAAACATGACCGACAAAATGACGTACAAGGGAATAGAGCAGACCACAATTAAGGTTAACTCACCGCTGTACCAGAGCATGACGGCCAAAAAGATAAGGGAGAATAAAATATCCAAGACTAATGTCATGGCATTGCCCGTTAAAAACGATCGAATATTTTCTAGCTCTCGAATGCGCGCAACAGAATCGCCAACTCTGCGAGATTGAAAGTAGGCTATCGGCAAACCCAAGAGATGCCGAAAGAGCCGTGCACCAAGTTCTACATCAATTTTAGAGCTCGTATGAGCAAAGACCCAGGTGCGTATACCCGTCAGCGCACTCTCAAATAGCGTGGAGAGAATAAGGCCAATGGCAATCACATTGAGGGTCTTCATCGCATGATTCACTAAAACCTTATCCATCACCACTTGAAAGAACATCGGGGTAACTAAGGCAATCAATTGCAAAGCTAGTGAGATGAGAAGGATTTCACCCAAAAGTTTGCGGTACCTCACAATGGCTGGAATAAACCAAGTAAAGTCAAACTTGGCCATCGCCCCAGCAAAAGATGCTTTGCTGGTAAAGAAGATTAGTTCGCCAGTCCATAAGACTAGGAACTCATCTACAGCAATAGTGCTCGGGGGTTCTCCCGATTTATGAATGAGTATCTTTGCCCTGGGGGAGTCTACTTTTTCATCAATGACTCGAGGATCAAGGGTTTCTTGTTCAATTGTTGGTGTAATAATTTTGGCGGCGATGAAAAAGGTGCCATCTTGCATTTGAGCAACCGCCGGTAAAGGTGCTTTGGCAAGGCGATCTGGATCTTGTGCAATTGCTTTGCCGCTCATTCCCAAGGAATGAGCGGCAAGTAGGATTTTTTGTGTGTCAAAAGGCGTGCCAAAATCGTGAACTAACTTTGCTGGACTAGCGGCTATGCCATGCAATGACGCGATTGTGAGAACTGACCAGAGGCCACTATCAATCTTAGGATTCGGATTTTGGTTATTTGCGCTCATGGCTTATTTTTCATAAAACTAAAGACGGGGCGAATTGATGATTCAGGTAATTTTCTGAGTTAGCAAGTTAAAAATTTATAGCTTTTAAGCCTAGTTCATATTTTTGTATTTTGAAACCCCATGTTTCGGGGTAAATAAAATTTGACGATATAGAAAGGGTTAATTCATTCATTGAGTTTATGTTGCACCATTTGACAGGCTGAACACTCTAGGGTTTTCCTTATTACAAATGATTTCAGCCTAATGAGGGTATCTGGATCCCAGCATTTATTCGGATGCCATTCACGGTAGTGACCGTCCAAGTTCGGCATGGGTAGCTTATATGGTTTACTTTATTGATTTTTCATTTTTTTGGCATGCACCAAGCGCGCTGTCAAATTTAGGGTGTGGTCATTCTGACCCATTCGCCGTCAATCTGACTTGTAGCATGATTGCCTGCCATTAATCCTCAAGCCATTGACTAGTTTGTGGCAAAAAATATTTTTAGCCTGGTAATTCCAGTAGGCCTTGAATATTTATTTTGGGTATTTGAAATGTCCTTGGCATACATGAATCCAAACAATAAGGCTGAACCTCCCGCCAACAGTCTGAATAGATAATTGCGCAAATGTAGGTTGGGTTTGAACTGGATCGTCTGATTATTCCAAGGCATACCTCTCGGTAGTTACCCCAGCCTTATTTATGGGATTTACTTTTTTAACATAAGAGTTAAATTGACTAACGGTTCTTGGGAGCATTCGACCAGGCGTTGGCAAGTTAAAAAATAAGATAAGGCAATAAGTGCAATTATGAAAAAGCGATTACCCTTTTATCGGATTCTTTATTTTCAAGTGATCTTTGCCGTAGTTGTTGGCGTATTGCTTGGTAATTTCTACCCAGAAATAGGTGTTTCGATGAAGCCTTGGGGCGATGCTTTTATTAAAGCAATTAAGATGCTCATCTCCCCCATCATTTTCTGTACAGTTGTGCTTGGTATCGCAGGCATGGAAGACATGAAGAAGGTTGGCAAGACTGGTGGCCTTGCTCTTTTGTATTTTGAAGTTGTGAGCAGTCTGGCACTCATTATTGGTTTGTTGGTAGTGAACATTTTGCAGCCAGGTGCTGGCATGAATATTGATCCGGTCAGCATTGATACCAAAGGAATTGCCTCGTATACCGGCCATGGAAAGTTGGGGACAACAACGGATTTCTTAATAAACATTATCCCTAATACGGCAGTTGAAGCCTTTGCCAAAGGGGAGATATTGCAAGTGCTGTTTATTGCAGTGCTGTTTGGTTTTGCCTTGCATCGTTTTGGTGGTCGTGGCACCTTGGTGTTCGATATGGTTGAGAAAACATCCCATGTGTTGTTTGACATGATTGGTTTCATTATGAAGTTTGCGCCAGTCGGCGCATTCGGCGCCATGGCATTTACCATCGGAAAATATGGCATTGCCTCTTTATTCTCGCTCGGTAAATTAATGGGATCTTTTTATCTGACCTGTCTCTTATTCATCTTTATTATTCTGGGGCTCATCGCGCGCTTCAATGGATTTAGTATCTTTAAATTCGTGCGCTACATCAAAGAAGAGCTCTTAATTGTGTTGGGTACCTCATCTTCTGAGTCGGTCTTGCCCCGGATGATGGAGAAAATGGAAAACCTGGGCGCTAATAAGGCCTGCGTTGGATTAGTAATTCCGACTGGGTACTCCTTTAACCTCGATGGCACATCAATCTACTTGACTATGGCGGCAGTATTTATCGCTCAGGCTACCGATACACCTATGTCCCTGATGCAGCAGATCACTATGTTGCTGGTATTGCTGTTGACTTCCAAGGGTGCTGCTGGGGTTACGGGTAGCGGATTTATCGTCTTAGCCGCCACCTTATCTGCCGTTGGTAATTTGCCGGTTGCTGGATTGGCCTTGATTTTGGGTGTCGATCGCTTTATGTCTGAGGCGCGCGCTCTAACCAATTTAGTTGGCAATGGGGTGGCAACGATTGTAGTTGCCAATTGGACCGGTGAGTTAGATAAGAACGTATTGAAAAATCGTCTTAATAATCCATCTTGGGTTGCCTCACAAGATCCAGAGATGATTCTGGATAAGCAGCCCTAAGAGAGTTGCTGGAAATTTTGCCAAGGCCTCAGGCACTCTTGAGGTATAATTAAAAGAATTTAGTTCAATAGCCTTACTGGCTTAGTGATTGACTAAAGGGGGTATAAGGTGGGAATCTTTTCAAAAATTGAGCCAGCAATTGTCAAGACCTTGGCGGTGGCTGTAAATGTCGCTGAAGACGTTATTATTTCGCCCACTGAGATTGCGACATCTGAATTTCAGTTATTTTGCAATAAAGTGCTGGGTATTGACTTAAATATTCCAAATGCCATACGGCTCGTGGATATTAAGGCTTTGACCCCCCTCTATTTTTCGTGGTTAAGCACCCTCCAATTGGGTCTGCTCACCAAAGCTCAGGGCACTCAAATCTCCCTTGCTCAATTAAAGACATTAACCAGGTGTCAGGTTAGTGCACTTTCTACATCAGCTTTGAGCGGTCTGCAGCCGACGGTGATAGGATCGTACACCAACATTTTTTGGTTTTCTAATTTAAACTTCCTTGGTTCGTCTGGAGTAAGCGCTCTAACGCAAACTCAATTGGGGCAATTTACTCAAGCCCAAATCGAAACACTCGATGCCTCTGGATTTACCCTGGGTCAACTGAGTT